>Ga0209319_1000106_pt1 | contig 145486 bp, 114 predicted proteins | sample RifGroE2_FD_184000 | JGI IMG/M metagenome (GOLD analysis project Ga0209319, IMG submission 184000) | Groundwater microbial communities from Rifle, Colorado - Groundwater E2 (SPAdes) (version 2) | ecosystem: Environmental > Aquatic > Deep subsurface > Groundwater | place: Rifle, Colorado... | reverse complement strand
TTAAAAAACTACATTTTGTAACTAAATACACGCAATATTTTTATAAAAAACTTGAAAATTCTTCAAAAGGGGGGATAAAATCAATGGAAATATAGTCTTAAAATTGGGAAACGTATATATTTTGGAAAATTAATGGCGCGAAAATCTGTTTCAGCATTCCGGTGGTAAAATTGACTATGGTGTGGATTGGACGATCAATAATACAAAATTGTTAATGTTTCATGGCTTTGAAGTATTATTAATATGGCTATCATTGGTTCTGCAAATGACTTTTTTGGACAAATTCTGCCGGCATTTTGTATGCGCGAATGCATTTCTATTTGTCAAATAAATGGTTGACTATCTAAATAATGAGTTTAAATTACAACCTTCAGGGATGCAGAATGTGCTGAAAGAATCAGGATCATTCATATTTTGGTCTTCGGATTGTTTCACACAATTACAGGTAGAACCTTTTAAGATTTGGTATCTTTGCTGAAGAAAGCACAATCTGTCACCCACGCGCGCTTAATTTTAAATTCATATCACGATGAACTTCAAATCATTTCTATTTATTTCCATGATCGGAGGCCTGTGCATACATTGCAAAAGTCCCGCAGAGCCTGCCCGCAATAATCCGACTGTGGCAATGTCTCAACCGCTGATCATTTATAAGACTACTGAAAATTTTAACCAGAACACGCCTATCTCACTGAGTCAGGATGGCACGGTTGTTCAAGGTTACCCCTCCCCTTCAGACCTTAAAAATAGCGATGGATTACGTCTTCCGATAGAACTCAAAAATGGATACCTCCTCGATAAGAGAGGAATTGGCCCTGACGTTGCATTTATCAGACTAACGTATTCAGAATACAGCCAGTTAAAGCAGGCACCAGAGCCGGATCAATTACTGAAGATGATCATTGAAAAACAACCTATTAAAGAAATGTGGCGTTGTAATCGGAAAGCTAACGATGAATTAAATATTAAATATGCCAACGAATTGATCGAAACCAGGCAACTTGATAAAATGTGCGAGCGATTGAAATAAATCTTCTTAACAAATGTTAAACGACTACAATTCAAACTTGTAGAATTTTTCTCAGTAATTAGAAAAGCTGTAATTTTGCCGGCGAGAACTTTTCGTCGGCATTATTGTTTTTGATCGGGCTTACTGACCGACAAAACCAAGTCTGTCGCTTTGAGTTTTTTTATGAGTGTTAATTAATTATAAAGTAAGTGACTACTACCGCTACCCAACTTGATGGCAAAGGACTCTACTACAGTTTTCTGGCCGGTGCGCAACGAATATTCGACAACCAACATCTCCTGAATAAAATCAATGTTTTCCCTGTGGCTGATGCCGATACAGGGACTAACTTTGCATCTACCATGCGTAGCATTGTGGACACGATTATCCCTACTGACAATCTTAAAGCGACGGCAGTGGCGCTCGCCGATGCGGCCCTGATCGGTGCCAGAGGAAATTCCGGAATCATCTTCGCTCAATTTCTCTACGGCTTTAGCAACGAAATTGAGACAGACGGGAACATGGGGGTTCATGGCTTTGCCTTAGCTGTAAAAAACGGTGTGAAGTATGCTTACGATGCAATTTCCAATCCTGTGGAAGGGACCATGATTACCGTCATTAGAGAATGGTCGGAAAGTATATATTCGATGAAGGATAAAATTAACGACTTCAACAAAATGATGGAAAATTCAATGCAGGTCGCAATAAAATCACTCGAGCAGACACCTAAAAAGCTGGAAGTTTTAGCCAAAGCTAACGTGGTAGATGCCGGAGGAAAAGCCTTCGTTTTATTTCTGGAAGGGATCATCGAATTTTTTAAAACCGGTGAGCTCAAAAACCTTTTAACTGCTCGTAACATTATAAAAGTAAAAGATATAACGAGCATATCGCACGAAGATATCACCTTCAGGTACTGTACTGAGGCACTCCTCACAGGTTTGAATATTGACAAGAATACAATCAAACGCAAACTGAACCATATGGGAGATTCTCTTGTAGTAGCCGGGTCGGAACAAAAAGTCAGGGTTCATATTCACACCGACTTCCCAAGTACGGTTTTCGCTACGCTTAACAACCATGGCCTCATTGGTTTTCAAAAGGTTGATGACATGGTTTTCCAGCAAGAGATTAACACAAACCGAAAAACATCTGTCGCACTTTTAACCGATTCAACCGCAGACCTGCCGCAAGAGTTCATCGACCGCTATCAGATTCACGTTGTTCCTCTTTCGGTTCATTTCGGAGAACAATTTTTTCTGGACGGGATCACCTTATCAGGCAGCGATTTCTCGAAAATGTATTTTAAATCAACAGCCTACCCAACCACAGCTCAGCCTGCTTTTAAAGATTTCACCAACAAATACTCTTTTCTCACTGGTCACTATGACTCCATCATTTCGTTTCACATCACAAGTGGTATGAGCGGTACATGGAGTAATAGTTCCAAAGCAGCCAAATCAATCGGCCTCCAAATGAAAAAAAAGATTGATGTCATCGATAGCAAACGACTGTCAGGCGGTTTAGGGATGATGATGGTTCGCGCGGCTCAACTCATTGAATCGGGTACTTCGCATGAAGAAATTGTTGCCCTTGGTCAAGAGTGGATAAAAAAGACCCACATGTTTGTTACTGCCAAAACCATGAAATACATCGTTCGCAGCGGTCGGGTAAGCCCGATAAAAGGCTTCATCGGCAATCTTTTGAAGATTAAGCCAGTAATTGTGGTGAATAACCTCGGCGTAACTGAAGCCATGGGCAAACCTTTTACAGAAAAGGGAGCTGTGAATATTGTCATGAAAAAAATTCGCGACCTGGTAAAACAGGGAAAAGTGTGGAATTACGTCGTGACACACTTTCAAAATGAAGAAACCGCCATGTGGTATGTTGAGCAAATCAAAGAACTTACCGGTCTTGATCCGCTGTTTGTCAAAGAGGGCAGTCCGGTACTCTCTGTCAATGTCGGCCCGGGTATCGTAGCCGTGAGTATTATGATGGAATAAACACCATATTTGCATCTTTTATCCCGACCAGCAACTTTCTCTTACAAACTACGCCATCGAAGCACTGACATCTGGACTGACCGCAATAAGATATTAACTGTATTAACATTATTCGCAACATCTTGCACACTGATTATCAACAGATCACTGGAATTGATAAAAATCATTTTGGGTTAAAACCGCAAAAAATTTATCAATCTGTTTTTTTTATACTTTTACGCCTTCTCAACCAAACTTAGTATATGGTTAACGAACGTTATTCTGAACTAGTGCGGCAAAGCTTTCTTGAAAATGCAGAAAGAACCGCTTTTTCAAACTACGAGGGGGGATCACTTACCTACGGGCAGGTTGCACGTCTTATCAACCAACTGCACGACTTATTCAGGCAAGCTGGTATTAAACCTCAGGATCACGTCGCCCTGATAGGCAAAAACTCTTCTAACTGGGCTACAGCCTATATGGCTTCTATCACTTATGGATGTGTCATTGTTCCTATCCTCCCGAATTTCATTCCATCCGACGTTCAACACATTATCAACCACAGTGAATCTGTATGGTTGTTTACCGGAATCCAAAACATGGAGCCACTGCGTTGGGATTCGATGCCCGCACTAAAAGCAGCAATTTCACTTGATGATTTTTCGATTATTGAATCACGTGTTACTATTGATCCGACTAATACACTTGAAACCACCGATTCACAGACACCTTATATTGCCAATCTGCCCATGGAGGCTAAAATGGTTCTGTTGTACACAAGTGGAACAATGGGCTTTTCCCGCGGCGTAATGCTAAGCCACAGAAGTATCTCAGGGAATATTGAATACTCGCGAACCCACATGCCCCTTGTTCCCGGCGACAAAATACTGAGTTTTTTACCACTGGCACATGCCTACGGATGTGCTATTGAATTTTTATACCCCTTTACCCTGGGTTGTCACATTACCTTCCTTGGTAAAATGCCAACACCTCAGGTTTTGGTGCGGGCTTTCGGTGAAATCAAACCTCGTTTAATTCTCTCCGTTCCTCTCATTATTGAAAAAATTTATAAAAAGCAGTTGAAGCCGATTATTGACAAACCCATCATGAAGGTTTTAATGAACATTCCCGGCATCAACAAAATCATTTTCAAAAAGGTAAACAAGAAGCTCTCCGATGTATTTGGAGGAAATTTCGTTGAACTGGTGATTGGCGGTGCTCCTATGAATGAAGATGTACAGCGGTTTCTTAAAAAGATAAAATTCAGATTTACGGTTGGCTATGGAATGACTGAATGCGGCCCCCTGATGAGTTATGCCCCTTGGAATCTAAATCCAATCAATGCATGCGGACGCGTAGTTGATCAACTTGAGATGAAAATTGATTCACGCGATCAGAAAAACACCGTTGGCGAAATCATGGTCCGCGGCACCAACGTCATGGAAGGCTATTACCGTAATCCTGAAACTACTGCCATAGCCCTAACAACCGACGGATGGCTGAGAACAGGTGATCTTGGCGTCATAGATGAAAAAGGATTCTTATACATTAAAGGCCGCAGCAAAAGCATGATCCTTGGCGCCAACGGACAGAATATTTATCCTGAAGAAATTGAATCAAAGATTAATAACTTACCGTTTGTCGCGGAATCACTTGTAGTTGAAAGACGAGAAAATCTGGTAGCCCTCATCTACCCTGATCTCGACTGGGTTGATGCTCATAAGGTCAGCGAGGATCATCTAAATCATATAATTGAACAGGCAAGATTACAACTCAACAAAGAGCTTCCTTCCTTTATGAGGATCATGACTTGCGAGGTTTTTAAAAACGAATTTGAAAAAACACCTAAACGGAGCATCAAACGATTTCTTTATCAACAATGAAGGTATAGCCTTTATATAATTATTCTTTTCTTGTGGTTTATAAGACAATTATATGGGACTGGAACGGCACCCTGTTGAATGATGTTTCAGTCTGTATTGGATCGATGAACAAAATGTTGTCGCAAAGGGGGCTGCCATTGCTCAATGAACATCGCTACCGTCAAATCTTCACCTTCCCGGTGAAGGATTATTATGACCAGCTCGGCTTCGATGACAATAAGGATCCATTTGAGGAGATAGGGTTGGAATTTATCCGTTACTTCAGGGAAAGCCTGCCGGGGGTTCCCTTACAGGAAGGAGCTAAGAACATCCTCGCGAAAATTAAAGCAGATGGCCATCGTCAGGTTATTCTATCTGCCATGGAACACCAATCCCTGATTAAAAATGTCAGGCATTTCCAGATTGATCACTGGTTTGATTCAATCATCGGGATCGACAATGATTACGGTGGCGGCAAAAGTCATCTCGTTCAGAAAATTAAAGATATTCATTCCATTGCACCAGATGAATGCCTCATGATTGGCGATACCCTGCACGACGCCGAAGTGGCTTTACAGGCAGGCTGGAATTGTGCACTTACAGCTTCAGGTCACCAGTCGTACAACCGATTACTTGTGGCAGGTGTCCCTGTCTTCCATGACCTGAATGAGATTGGAATATGGCTCAGTAGCCTTCAGGATTAGGCTGATTGGCCGGATCATTAACCGGATCTATAGGCACAGCTTCTTCGGTTTCATCCTTGATGTAAGTCTCTGCAGTCAGAATGGCACCATTCTGGTAAACTTCTTTTTTCTTCAGTTTGCCATCGATTGTATAGAACAGCCACTCACCATCTTTTTTACCGTTATTGTAATTCCCTTTAAACTGTAAAATTCCCTCCGGGAGCCATCCCTGAACAACACCCTGCGCCTTATCATCTGCATAATTCATCTCAAATTTCACACTCCCTGTCTGAAAAAACTCACGATACAATCCATTTCGTGAACCAGCTTTCCACATCTGTATTTGTGCTGTCACAGAATCAGCAGCAAAATAGGCAGCCCACCGCCCTTCAGGAATCCCGTTCTTGTATTGCTCTTCTGCGATCTTGTGACCAGAAGCATCAAACATAGTCCAAAGGCTGTCCTTTTTTTGCCCCAAAAAATACCCTGTAGCCTGTAATCCTCCCAGATCATCATACATCCGGGTAAATGAATGTTCACCATCCAAGGCATGGATTATCACTGTCTTCAACTTCCCCTCTTCATTGAAATAACGAAATTCACCTACAGGCTTATCGTCAACAAACCGTCCACGATATCTTACTACCCCATTGGGATAGTTTTTCTTCCAGACCCCTTGCTTTCGTCCATGACTATCAGTCTTGTTCAGGGTATCAGACGACTGCGAAAAGACCGTCAGTGATGAAAACAGCAGCAGATAAAAAATGAAGATGCGCATATCAGGAGGCGTTTAATTTGAAAGGTTGAAAACTGTTAACTTTGCCAATGCAAAGATAATTGAATCGATGACTGATTACCCCTCTGCCCTGCTAGAAAAAGCAGTAAACGAATTTTCCAGACTACCCGGAGTTGGCCGTAAGACTGCTCTCAGGTTTTGCCTTCATCTGCTTAAGCTGCCACCGGCTGAATCGGAAGAACTTGGACAAACGATTATCCGGCTACGCACCGGCATCAGACAATGCGAAGTATGTCACAACCTCAGCGACAGTTCTCGTTGTTCCATCTGTAATGACCGTCGCCGAGACACTTCGGTTGTGTGTATTGTTGAATCAATACGCGATGTATTGGCCATCGAAAACACAACGCAATTCCGTGGTGTTTATCATGTATTGGGAGGGATCATCTCACCTATGGAAGGAATAGGCCCAACTGATCTCTCGCTGCCTCAGCTCGAAGAGAGAGCAGCTAAAAGTACAATCAACGAATTCATTCTTGCTTTGCCCGCCACCCTCGAAGGTGATACAACCAGTTACTATATTTACCGAAAGTTGTCAGCTGTCTCATCGGCCACATTCAGCACCATCGCTCGCGGCATTGCCGTTGGTGATGAGTTGGAATACACCGACGAAATAACCCTCGGTCGCTCAATTCTGAACAGGACACCCTATCACAGCCGATAACCAATTAATACACACAGAAATCATCCTAAACATTAATCATCATGTTTTTTAATGAAGAACAACGCTTTAGGCAAAAGCTCATTCTCCTACCAATCGCCTTCTCCGGCCTTGTAATTCTTGTCGTTCTGTGTGCCGGCCTCTATTCACAAATGGTCTTAAACAAACCATTCGGCAACAATCCCATGAGCAACAAAGGACTAATTCTTGCGATTTCTATTATCCTTCTGATCTATGTCGCAATATTCTGGCTCTTTAATTTCACTTGCCTCTTCACGCGAATTGACCGCGAAGGTATAACCATTCGGTTCCGTCCATTCCATAGAAAGCCAATTCTCGTCAGATGGGAGGAAATCGAAAGTTACGAAATAGTAAAATACAATCCAATTGGAGATTACGGTGGATGGGGATTACAATCAGGCAGAAAAGGAAAAGCCTATAACGTCAGCGGTAACATTGGGCTACAACTCATCCTGAAGAATCAGAAGAAAATCCTGATCGGAACCCAAAATAAAGAAAAGATGCAGAATTTCTTTTCCTCTCTGGAGAAAAGAAATCAGGACTGATATGCTGATCAACCGGAGCGCCCTATTTGGGTATGCCATGCAAATTCAATAGGTTTGCAATTTACTTTAACCATTTCGAATAATGACTATTCTTAACCCGTTAAAAAATACCTCCGTCAGGTGCAGTGTCTTCTGTATCATCCTAATTACCCTGACAGCAGGTCATCTTTCGGCCCAGCTCTTACCTTATAAAAACCCAAAACTAAGTATTGAAGAGCGAGTTGATGACCTCCTCTTGCGCATGACCCCTGAAGAGAAATTCTGGCAGCTATTCATGATACCTGGCGATCTTGATGAAGGAAAAGAACGATTTAAAAACGGAATATTCGGTCTTCAAATTTCGACCCAAAGCAAGAGCAGTGACCAGACAGAGCAGGTACTTTCATATGCCGGAGGTGGCAGCCCCAGGGCAGTAGCCGAGAAGATCAATGCCATTCAGAAATATTTCATTGAAGAGACTCGTTTGGGAATCCCGATTATTCCTTTCGATGAAGCCCTTCACGGACTGGTGCGTGATGGCGCTACAGCCTATCCTCAGGCCATTGCACTTGCAGCTACTTTCGACACATCCATGATGCATTCAGTAGCAAAAGCCATAGCAGACGAATCAGTGAGCCGTGGACTCAGGATGATCCTATCACCAGTGATAAATATTGCCCGCGATGTGCGCTGGGGACGTACAGAAGAAACCTATGGTGAAGACCCCTGCCTTACCTCCCTCATGGGGACAGCCTATGTATATGAACTGGAAAAAGCAGGTCTGATCACTTCGCCAAAACACTTTGCTGTGAACACAGGCGATGGGGGACGAGATAGTTACCCAATACACCTGAACGACAGAATCCTTGAGGAAATATACTTTCCTGCCTTTAAATCATGCATTAATAAAGGGAACGCCACCTCTGTCATGACTGCCTACAACTCAATTGACGGAAGTCCCTGCACAGCCAGCGACTGGCTCCTTAACCAAAAGCTCAAAAAAGAATGGAAATTTGACGGTTTTGTCATAAGCGATGCCAATGCCGTTGGAGGGGCCAACGTATTGCATTACACTGCTTCCGGTTATGCAGATGCAGGTGCTAAAGCCATCAACAATGGCCTTGACGTCATCTTCCAGACCGAATACAACCATTATCCCTTATTTTGGGAAGCCTTCGAAAAAGGGACGGTCGATCAGCTTGCGGTTGACAATGCCGTAAGACGTGTGCTACGCGCCAAATTCAAGCTTGGTTTGTTTGAAAACCCGTATGTAAATCCTCAAAAAGCAACAATTGCGAATGGAAATCCCGATCATCGTATGCTGGCAGAAGTAGCCGCTCAAAAATCAATCGTTTTGTTAAAAAACGAAGGCAACCTGCTTCCAATCAAGCCTTCAGTTAAATCCATCACAGTAATCGGGACAGATGCCGTTGAAGCCCGTCTGGGGGGATACAGCGGCAAAGGGAACAACAAAATTTCGATAATTGAAGGGATTAAACAACGTGCAGGAAACAATGTAAAGGTCAATTACCAGCCGGGTTGTGGAAGAAAAGCCGGTGAATTTGAAACAGTACCTGATCAGTACCTTAGTACCGTATCGCCTGCCGGGCAACGAATAAACGGACTTACCTCTGAGTTTTTTAATAATCCTGATCTACAGGGAGCTCCTGTTGCCGTCCGTACTGAAAGAGCCATTGATTTTCGATGGACCCTTCTCCCTCCTTGTCCTGAAGTTGAATTTGACTGGTTTTCCGTAAGATGCACTGGAAAACTAACACCTGCTGAAAATGGCACCTACGAACTAGGTATTGAGGGCAATGACGGTTACCGACTTTGGATCGACGGAAAACTCTTTATCGATAACTGGCAAAAAAGCAGTTATGGCATCCATACAAACACAATTGCAGTTAAAAAGGGGCAGGTATATGACCTTAAGTTTGAATACCGGGAGACATCAGGGAGCGCCTGGATAAAGATGATCTGGAAGAGAGAAGGCAACTATTTGTGGAAACAGCAGATCGAAAATGCTGTAGCAGCTGCCGGACAAAGCGACCTGAATATCCTGGTTGTGGGGATTGAAGAAGGGGAAGGACTTGACCGTGCTGTATTATCGCTTCCCGGTCATCAGGAACAGCTTATAAGGGCAGTTGCTGCTACATTAAAACCCACTGTGGTAATAATAGTGGGCGGAAGTGCTGTTACGATGGATAACTGGCACGACGCGGCTGAAGCCATTCTGGATGTATGGTATCCGGGAGAAGCTGGTGGTTCAGCAGTTGCTTCTGTTCTATTTGGTGATTACAATCCGGCAGGAAGACTTCCTATCACCTTCCCAATGGATGAGGGGCAACTGCCACTGGTGTACAATCACAAGCCCACTGGCCGTAACGACGATTATGGAAATCTAACCGGCAAACCGCTATTTCCCTTTGGATTCGGGCTCAGTTATACCCAATTCTCCTATAGCGACATGATCATCGATAAACCGTTTATTGGCGACAATGAAAACGTCAGCCTTTCCTTTATATTAAAAAATACGGGAAACATAGCAGGAGAAGAGGTAGTGCAACTTTATATAAAGGATTTGCTGGCATCAACAGCAAGGCCTCTCCTGGAACTAAAAGGATTTCAACGAGTACCGTTGAACCCGGGCGAATCAAAAACAATAAGATTCATCCTGACACCCGACATGCTCAAAATGCTAAATGAGAAGATGCAGTGGGTAGTCGAACCCGGCGATTTCCGTATTCTCATCGGTGCCTCCTCAGTCGATATACGCTTGCGGGGAACAGTCACAGTTAAGTAGATTCTTGATACCGATAACAACTCTTTGGCTTTGAATATTAGCAATAGTTATTTCTCAGGGTTCTTTTATCAGAATATAACCTTAAACGTTAATCATTAAACTTTAAGCATTTAGCATTAATAATCTGGCGCCATTTGTCCTCAGTCAGCAATCATCTTCCATTGCCATCTCAGTGGAAAGGCCTAACTTGCGGCGCTTTTTAAATGTAATTATGCCTTTCATTTCAGGACTAACTGTCGGGCTGGCCATTGCCCTCTCTTTCGGGCCTGCATTCATATACATGATGCAGACAGCACTCCGTAATGGGATACATCAGGCGATGGGAATTGCAGTTGGTATCGTTGTTGGGGACTTTCTGCTGGTATTGCTGGCTTATACAAGTATCGGGCACTTCCTGTCGCAAGGATCAGGCAATCAAGCGATCGGCATCTTCGGCGGCATTATTCTGGCTGCAATGGGAATTATTAACCTGATCAGGCCGGAAGGAAAAAAATTTGACCCGAATAAACTTCCCCAACCAAAGAATTACCATGGTTTCTTTATAAGGGGTTTTGTCATAAACCTCAGTAATCCTTTTAATTTAATTTTCTGGATTGGAATAACCGGGGCAGCCTCTACCCGGTATCACACCTCATGGCAAATACTCGCCTTCCTTGCTGGGGTACTGACTACTGAAATCATCAGTTCCTATACTAAATGTAAAATATCTGCCGATTTCAGGCAGGCAATCACACCGCTGGTTCTGAAAACCATTAACCAAATTTCAGGAAGCATTTTTATCATAACCGGGGTGTACCTTATGGCTAACAGCCTGCAACTATTATAATCAATAAGGATATGATAAAATGGCTCACCCCTATTCTGGCAGCATCTGGCTCATTAGCGCCAGAAGATCCTTTCGTGAGTATGGCTTTGACAAATAGTAATTAAAGCCGCTGCTAAGCAACCTTTCACGTTCGCCCTTAAGGGCATTTGCAGTAACGGCAGTGGCCGGTACCTTTTGGTATCCATCCATCTTTCTGATAGCATGCAATACCTCTATACCACTCATATCACGACCCAGATTAATATCGAGTAGAAGGGCTGCAAAATGATACTTCTCTGCCAGGCTGATGGCCATCAGCGCTGTAGTAGCCACTATCACATTGTAATATCCTGTCAGTGTGTAAAGAGCAAATTCACGGTTGATGTCGTCGTCTTCAACCAGCAACACTAATCTCAATTCCTCCTGTGCAACCATTGCTTCCGTAGTAACCGGGCGCCGTGTAAAACGACCCTCTGGCTTATCAATATCTTCCCAGAGAGCCGATAGGACGGCTGTAAACTCTGAACCGACCCCTCTTCTACTGCTAACCTTCAGATCGCCGCCAAGTAGCGTCAGATAGCTTCGACACAAACTGAGACCCAGCCCCGTTCCTTCATATTCCCTGACAAGCCCTTCACTAACCTGCCTAAACTGCTGAAAAATCAACTCAAGATTCTCGGTATCGATTCCAATTCCAGTATCCTTAACCTTAATAATTGCCTGATACCCAATGGAACTTTTGACTCCGGAAATCGAAACCAAAATACTGCCCTCCATGGTATATTTAATTGCATTGTCAACCAGACTATCGATCACCCGTTCAATCAGGGTTTCATCACTAGACACACGTATCGGATTCCCGGAATGATGAAACTCAAACGAAATTCCCTTATCAGTTGCGTGACTACGATGTCGGTCAACAACAGAAGCAACCATATCGGTCAATGAAAATATGGTATAATTCACCTCCACCATGTTCCGTTCAATCTGAGAAATATTCAACAACCCATTCAATGTCGTCATCAGGCGGTTTCCGCTTTGGTTGATGGATTGAGCCATTTCCGCATGAACAACATCGACCAGCTCGTTTTCCAGAATCTCAGCAAAACCTATAATTCCATTCAAGGGGGTTCGCAACTCATGATTCATAGCCGCCAGAAAATTATCTTTTAAGCGGTCGGCTTCCTTCCCTTTCTCAATTGCCTCCTCCAATTGCATTTTCTGATGAGCAACATCCACGTTCTGAAGCTTAAGTTTCATCGTAACAAGCTTTATCCGCACCAACGACCGGATCAACAGAACCATAAACACTACAGCAACGAGAACAGCAAATATCAAGCTATATTGAAATATCTCTTGCCTGTAAATCAACTTTTGCTTTTCAGCCAGTTCCTGTGCATTTTGCCTGCTCTCAACACGCAGCCGTTCTATTTCCTTCTGCTTCTCAACCATATTCTTTTCGACACTAATCCAGATCGACTGATTCATCAGCCTTTCATTGAATATTGTATCAAGAATAGCATTGTTCTTCTGCAAATAGTCGAACGCCAAAGCATGGTTACCCATCAAATGGAAAAGGTCAGACATCGCTTTATAAAGATCTGCCAGGTCCTCAGTAAGTCTGTTATTGAGGCATAATCTCTCCGATCTCTGAAAATCACCAAGTGCATCTTCATAGCGTCCCATAGAGGCTAATACCCTCCCTCTGGTTTGCAGCGATCGCGAAAGATCTGGCTCAAAGTGTCCGCGTTGATCTATTTCAACCGACAAATTTGAATAAGTATAAGCCTGCTTCATTTTTCCCATCGCGAAATAGATGTCTCCGAAGTTGTTATACGCTGTGGAAATCATGGTAGAATCACCTGAATCTCTGACTATATTATATGACAATTGCATATATAACAAGGCTTTACTATAAACACCCCTTTCAAGCCACAAGATTCCAAGGTTATTGTAAACACTGGCCAAACCAGCTGTATCATTCCGCTGCTTGTCTATAGACATCGATTTCATAAGGAAACTTAGAGCCTCATCAAACCGGTGGAGTTTTTTGTAAAGCAAGCCTGAATTGTTGTATGACATCGACAACAACGACGAATCACCCGACTTTCGGGATTCAAATTCAGATTTCTGATAAAACTCCAACGCCGGAAGCAGCAAACCCCACTCGTCACACACAGCACCAAGAAAATTTAGAAAAAGGGCTTTCTGTGCAGTTTGCCCTTGAGCTTTACAAAATGAAAGACCCTTCAGCGAGATTTCATAGGTGCTTTTAAATTGCTGATGATCAAAAAAGACACGGGCAACAAACGAGGCTACCACCACACTCAGACTGTCGTCATGTATATCATCAATGTACTCAGCAGCACCTTTAACCGATGAGAGCAGCTCAGTTTCATTTTTTAATTTAGCATATATTAACGCTTTCAAATAAAATGCTTCCGATACGCCTCCCCAGTTTTTCGAAGAGATAGCCATCTCTTGCGCAACAGCAACTGAAGTGAGGGCTTTGACAAAGTGACCATAGTTAAAAGCAGCACGTCCCATGGCCATGTGAGCCTTATATACCATATCTTCCCTGCCTATTTGTGCCGATCGGGCTAATCCTTTACTGATTGTCTGATACGCCTGCGTAGTATCCGACATCTCCATAGCCAGTTTAAGTTGCCGCTCAATACTACATACTTCCTCTTCGTTCTGATCAGCTAAAGCAACATCGGAAGGTAATTCACTACAAATCCCCACTGAACCCCACACCAGCACCACTGCCAGAAGTAGCATTATAGGAAAGCACCTTCGCAGATAGACGTACATTATTTATCAGCCAGTTTGTTATGTCTCATACGAGACAGAATTTTCGACCTGCCGGCAAGTACCCTTATTAAGTAGCCGACCAACCGTTCCACAATGGCAAATATAGGGTTTTCCGTTAATAATAAACGATTATAAAGGTATTTTAAAAATGGATCTACCCGAATCTGTATAGCAGACTTGGCTTTGACAAGCTTTTCCAATGATGTTTTCCGAATAATTCTTTGAATTTCTGTAAACTGTTTCTCATCATTAATCTGAAGCTATTTCAGAATTTGCTCTTAAACCCTGGCATTTATAAGGTAAATAAATGTTTAAATCACTATTATTCACACTACTCCCTTGTGGCAGTCCTAATGATTACATGGGGTGAATTCAGGAATTGGACTTGCAAAGAATTCCACATCAGATTTTAATTAGTTGGAAGGATTCAGGGGTAGCCCGCAAGGGTTCTGACCTGACTATTTTTCAGAAAAAAACAAATGATAAATTATATCCACTAAAATTGTGCCAAAAAATTTATATAATTATGTCTTCTTCATATATAAGATACTCAAACGTTACTACAACCATAGGCTATACATAAGAAAAAGATATCTTTGGCCTAACTTTGATATATGTTTCGTATGACTTAGGCGTAAAACCAAATGGTAAAAAACACATAATCAACCGTTTAAAAAATTCACTTATGTGAGTTTGTTCACACGAAAAAAAATTAAAAAACTTAAAATTTCTTAAATAAAGGACCAAACTAATCTCAAAAACCAGTCCAAAAATTGGAATATTGCATATTTTTTCGGAAGACAAGTCCGGTGAAAAATTGCTTCAGAATTCCTATAGAGAAGACAATAATAATGTTAACTGACCCACCAATTAAGCTCAACTATTCAAAATCCAACGCCTGTAAGTATTCCATTGATGACATTGGCTAGATATACAACTGACTCTTATGTATAGTTTCTACAGGAAATTGGATGCAGGGATGTGCTTTTATTTATCTTATAAACAACAAATTACCTTCTGTTCATGTTTAATCACATCCTTTCGGGTTTCAGAATGTGCTAAAAGAATCATGATCATTCATATTATGATCTTTGGATTATTTCACACAAATCCAGACAGAACCTTAAAAAAAGCAATAACTATTATCCATTTTAATCATTCAAGACCACAACCCTGCTTTGCCGGCAATAAGAACATCCCCCGGCTAAACAGGTAATTTATAACTTTGCACTAATTGCAATTTCAGACTACCCATCGGTATTTATCCATAAAAGTCAATATAAAGTGCGGAAAATTAAATTGAAATACTATTTCTCCTATTGGTTCTATTTCGTCTCTATTAAAGCATTTGGGATGGTACCGTTTCGCATGCTATACCATTTCAGCCACGGGTGTTCATATTTGCTGCGTAATATCATTCATTACCGCAAGGGGGTCATACAACAAAATCTCAGGCTTAGCTTTCCGGAAAAAACGGAAAAGGAATTACAGACAATTGAGAAAGAGACTTACCTGAATCTTACTGACATATTGCTCGAAACAATGAAAATGCCCTCCATGAATCAGGATGACCTAGCGAAAAGGTTTCGATTCATTCCAAATACCGATTTAACTGATGCCATCAACCAGGGACAAAGTATCATTGTGGCCTCAGCTCATTTCGGAAACTGGGAATGGGGTGCACTGGCAGCCCCATCCATTGTAGCCCCGTTAAAGGCAATCGGATTTTACAAACCCTTAAATAATCCATTGGTCGATCAGCAGGAGCTTAAAAGCAGGGGACGTTACGGCTTGCGCGTAACCAGTATGTTTCACACAACAAAAACCTTCAACCTTAACCGCAAACAACCCTCTGCCTTTTTCCTCATCGCTGACCAAAGTCCCAGCGACCGTAAAACTGCAATCTGGCTCGATTTTCTACACCAACCGACCCCATGGCTTCATGGCCCTGAACGTCATAGCCGGCATTACAACTACCCGGTTTTTCTACTGATGGTGGTCAGAGTCAGCCGTGGCTTCTACGAGATAGAAACACATAAGTTGGCCGATAATCCGGCCAACCTTCCCCAACATGAACTAACCCGCCGTTACAGCGAAGCACTCGCGCGCTATATTGAGAAGTACCCGGAGCAATGGCTTTGGTCTCACCGCCGGTGGAAAATGAAACCAGAAAAGAAAATATAAAATACCTGCAGGGCTAATTTCAGGTCAAATCTTTACAAAAGCAAAGAAATGACATAAAACCTGATCGGAATCTCAGAAAAACACCAACCGCTGCCAGAAAACAGGTGATCCCATTTCAAGCAGCGGTTGGTATTTTAGCCGGATAGTGTTACTTACACTTTTGCACAGCGGCTTTTATTGCTTCGATAATGTTTCGGGCAGCTTCCACATCGTTGACACGTATCTTCAGATCGCTGGTGAAGGATTGGTTCTTCCCATTCTTATAAGCTTTAATAATTTTCTGTTTGTAACGGGTTTCAATTTTCACAAAAAGATTTTTCCCGCTTATAGAAAAATTAACAAGGTTGGCGTCGATATCGCACAGGTTGAATTCAAAAACCTCTACATCGCTGGTTTTCGTGCCGGAAGTCGTAACTTCAAACCTGATGTCGTCGCCGTCAGGATTAGTGAAGCGTTGATTCAGGGTTGTCTCGTCTGAATTGACATCAACGATATTGGCTGTCAGCCAACCGGTGATGGTCTTCATATCGCCGGAAGGAACGGACGATTTATACTGATCGTTGCACAGTTGAATGATCTTTTTCAGTCTGTAAACGGTACTGCGGGCATCTTCGGGATCGTTGACCGAAAGGGAGAACTCATCTGTATAACTTTGCAATTGACCGTCCTTAATCACTTTCACCAATTTCTGACCTGCCAGAGTCTGAAAATTAATCTCCATGACATTACTTCTCACTTTATAGTCGAGCAGCGCGGGATTCAGGTCACGGAAACTGAAGGCATAGTGCTCTTCTTTACTCGATTTTGCCGTAGAGGTAATGATAACCAGTTCACTTACACAATCAGGTGTGAATGTTTGGGATATTTGGGTTGTACCCAAATCAATTTTTGCAACACTGGTATTCATATCGTCAATAATGGCTGGCACCGAGGAAGATGTTTTAGGTAAAGCAGCCGTAACAACTTCGTTTGCTTTTTCAATAATAGCTTTCAGCACGGTAGCCAGATCGCGGGCCTGATCAATGCCCGCTGCATAGATTGTCATCTCCTTGTCATATGAAGTCGGCTGACCGTTTTCAGAGACCTTGATCAACTTGTTGTTGCGCACAGTTGGCAGACTGACCAGTACATCCTTTCCTTTAACTTCAAAGAAGACCAGATTTGAGGTGATGTCAGCCAGATTAAAAGTACTGGTAATGGTTTTGGATTTGCTTCCATTAGTCTCAACACCGTAGATGGCAACTTTTCCGGCGATCTCAGGGAAGAAATCAAACCGTTGCTCGACTGAAGATGTTCCCTTGTTTACGTTGGTAATGTTGGCCTTAAGCCAATTAAGCATTTCATTGTAATCAGTCAGGTTAAGCCGCTTCTTCATCAGGTCATTGGCAATCGGAACAACCATCTTCAGGTTGTCGATGATTTGACGGGCTTCATCTACATTATTGACAAATATTTTTATCTCATTGCTATAACCATTATGGACGCCATTCACTGTCTCCCTGAACAACTTTTGTTGATTTTTAGCTTTTAGGTTCACATACATCACATTACCAGAAACCAGCCTGCTAATGAGATTTACATCGATATCGGCAAGATTGAAATCGAATATAGTCTGCGTGCTTTTCCCTTTAGCTCCAACCTCTTCCTGCTTTAGCTGAACGATGTACATCTGATCTCCATTGGCTGTAAACTCCTGGTTGTATGTCACCTTTTCTGTAGAAACTGTTTTCACACCTGCCTGAAGCTGTTCAATGCCGGCCTGCAATTTATCATCGGCCTGAGCCCTGATTGCAAAAAGAGAAAACGCTGATAGAAATAAATAAAATACTTTCATTGTAAATGGTTTCATGATTCTGTTTTTATTAGTAATGTTATTTGTCTATATCACTTTTAACTGTACACAACTGACAAAAATATGAAAGTTGTCTGACTTTGTACAAAAAAAAGAAACCATTGTCTTAAAACCGGTCTGCTACAAAGCCCGGATACAGCCCTTAAAAAGTATCTCTGGCTAAAATAAGAATATTTTATAAATTCAGGAATAACAAGCAAGGGGAAAACCAAACAATTAAGTTGGTTTTCCCCTAGTGCCAATTCATATCGCCAGCCCATAGCCGACATCAACCTCAGTCGTAACGACGCTCGCTGGTCACGACACCTTTATCATCAAAGATTCGCCAGATACCGGTTTTCCGTCCCGACTTATAGAACATCTCATAACGCAGTCGCCCCTCATCATCCCAGATGTACCAATTGCCATCCTTCAGATCGTCAACATAGGACGCTTCGGCAGTCTTGACCCCCGACTCATTCCAGTTAATCCAGATTCCATGTTTACGACCATCCAAATAAGCACGTTGCTCCTGCATCACGCCCGAAGGATAATAGAACTTAACAATTCCATCCTCCTTACCATTTTTAATTTCACGCTCCGACTTCACCTTCTCATCATTGTATTTCTCAATGAAGAGACCGGTATAAAGCATTCCGTTTTTATAATAGCTACCGTCGTGGTATTCCACTTCCTGAGACCTCACAAAAGGCAGAAGGGAGACACAGAACAGCCATGTAATAATCAGTTTTTTCATAAGTCTATAATTATTCAAAGATAAACAATCAGGGGTGCTCCTGATAATTTAATTAAAAAGATTGTAGCTAAACCTCAATTGAAAACCAATTCCTGGCGAAAGCCGGGAAAAATATTGATCGGCAGCTCCAAAAGATTTAAAGATTGATTCGGTTTTGGAATTCAGTATATTATCAACTTTTAACCCGATCTGATACCTGTTGTCTTTACCAAACCGTTTGTTGGCATTGAAGTTGAGGCTATGAAAAGGTTTCAGATAGATATCGGGTCTATCGGCGATCCCGACATATTGAAGTGTTTCTCCCTGTACATTGTAAAAAATGCCACACTCCAACCCTTTTTGGAAACCTTGCTTGCTACCAGTAAACAGCAAACCGGCATTTATCAGGTAAGGCGACTGACCAGCCATATCACGGTATTTCTCGATCGTCTGACCTGTACGTTTATTCAGCTCACGTGAATCAAACTCGGTTTGGCTCAGTTCAATTTTTGAGTCAGTGAAAGTAATGTTGGCCGTCAGGCTCAATTCATTGAATATTTCATGAATAAATCCAAGATTCTTCCTTAATTCAAGTTCTGCGCCAACCAGTTCTCCATCTCCGACATTACGTGGTTGAAATGATCCGGTTTGGGTAGCATACTGCACTATTTCAATAGGTTTGTTAAAGGATTTGTAAAATCCGCTCAACGAAACAAGTTGTCCGTCATTCAGAAATAGTTCATAGCGCAGATCGAAGTTCTGAATTGAAGTGCTCACGAGATTACCATCCCAATACACAATTCCTGCTACATCGTTTGCATCTCTGAAAAGTCCTCCAATAAAGGTGCGTCCGCTAATAGGGTCGAAGATCTCGGCATACGAAAGTTCTTTAAAAGAAGGCCGGGCCACTGTCATTGAATAGGAAGCCCGCAAGTTCTGTTTCTCACTGATACTATAAACGAGATTAACAGAAGGAAAGAAGCTCAGGTCGTCGAGCACCTTATCATTATCTAAAACATTCAAGCCCAACTGGTCACGTCCGGTATAACGCTGAACATGGTTTTCAGCACGCAAGCCAAGAATTGCCTTCAACCGCCTGAAAGGATTAATTTCTGTGGCAACATAACCGGCAGTATTCATGATATTGGCATCAAACTGGTTGGGATTCACAGGCAGAAAGGGAGCTTCATAAGTTGTACCATGGTTGGCAGAACCATTCATGGGCCATAGGTTTTCTTCGGCAAAAAGCTCATTCGGGTCACCAGTCAGTTCAAGCCCGCGGATGTTGAGGGCAAAGTTCCGGATGATAAATTCACGCTTCTTATAAATCTCTGCACCGCCAAACAACAACTTGGCATTTTCGCCAAGGAATTGATATGATTTGGTGACATGTAACTGTCCGGTAAGGTTAATTTCTTTCAGATCGCGCCAGATACGCTCGGGAAAACCCGACTCAGTGCTTATCACGTAAGATCCTCCACGTACGATGTACCTTGTGAAACGGTTATCAGGTTCTTCATTCCGGGAGATAGTAGGTGAAAGCTTCCATTCAATCTCCCATTTAGAACCTGGGATGGTGTGTCGTCCATCAATCAGCAAATTGGTAAGAGACCGCTGACTGTAATCGAGGTTATGTTGAAAGCCCTCAAAATTGGATCCCTGATCGGAACCAACATAGTCAAAAATACCGGCTTTTGACTCGCCATTCTGTATATGAAGTAAATTAATCCTGTACCTGGAATTGGCTGATTTAACAGCAAAACCTGCAAGACCACTCAACAACACCGTACTTACACCATAGTCTCCCTTCTGAAACTCCCTGACTTCCATTTCCAGATGATCAGCATTGCCAGATAGGCCATAGCGACCATACTCTGCATCTTTATAAAACTCGGTGGTGCTTTTATAGGAAAAAGCCAGATTATAGCCCATTGTATGCTTCCTAAACTGAAACTGATTGCCCAGGTTGAAGCCAAAGTTATAATCCATCAGGCTCGTCTTTTTTTCTGCAGCCATGACAGGATTAAAACTTCTGAGAATCTCTTTATACCTGATGGCTCTAGAACCATTGGGATTTCCGACCACATCAGAAAAGAACGGGATGTCGGTAGTGGCGGGAATATCACGGGTGCCATTATCGAACCCGAGGAAATCGGTAGGGCTTCCTTCATAGGTGAGGAAGTCCTTGTTGAAATGGGATTGTGGGCTGTAGCCGACACCCACTGATATATTGCCCGTTTTATCATCAGGAAAATCTTTCGTGACGATGTTGACAACACCTCCGGTGAAGTCAGCGGGAAGTTCCGCGCTGAAAGATTTGTGAACAATCATGTTATCGATGATATTCCCGGGGAAGATATCCATCTGCAGTGTATTTCTATCAGGATCAAGCCCCGGAATATCAACCCCGTTGAGCGTCGTCTTCGTATAGCGATCCCCTAATCCGCGTATAAAAACATACTTGCCTCCTTCCACCGAAACACCCGGGACACGTTTCATGGCAGATGCAGCATCGGAATCACCAATTTTCCGCAGATTGGAAGCAGAAATTCCGTCGAGCAGATTGGCCGATTTCATTTTGATGGAGAGCAAGGCATTTTCGGAGTTACGCAATTGGCTCGCTACTATGGTGACAGCTTCAAGGTTAATGGCAGCTTCCTTCAGCCGAATGTTATCATAGACCGATGCTTTCCCCGGCCTCACAACAATACCGCTAATCAATTGTGCCTCATAAGAAATAAACGAAACCTTGACGTTATATGTCCCCGCTGCGACGCTAAGGTTAAACTTTCCGTCAAGGTCGGTAATTGTCCCCTGGGTAGTACCTTCCAACACAATCGTAACACCAGGGAGGTATTCGCCGGTTGCCTCATCAAAAACTGCCCCTCTGATAAAACCGTTCTGGCTATACATAGCGATTGAAAACAGAAGGAAAATGGAGAATGCTATAATTCTTCTATAGTTCATGGTTAAATAATATTCATCTAAACCTTATAAATAAAAACCCGCCGGCTAAATAAATACCGGCGAGTTTGATCCAATCCGGGAAAATACAACTAAAAACCAGCAAGTTCACCTGCGACCGAAGCCCAGGTCCACGCACTAAATTGAGAAACATCGGCACCTACAGTGTGCTGACCTTCAGCAACCGATGAAGCAAAGGCATCAGTACCATGTTTGAAGACATCAGGTAACAGAACACCTGTTGGCAAAACTGTTTGAAGATTTTCGAAACTTAAAATTCCACTGGCAAAATTGGCCAGAGTGGCATCGCCCGAGAGCGAAAGATCACCACGTCCATCGGTTGCGGGATCAGGGAATCCAAAGAAATAAATATTTTTGAAAGTACCTCTGGCACCATCCCTGAAATCACCCAGTTCGGTTTGAGTGTCTCCTTTAATCGAACCGTTTATTATATGGTTTGATCCAAGTAATGCACCTTCAGGTCCATCAATTTCAAGGGCATGGTCGGTTTCCGGTCCACCGATTACAATGAAATTATTGAGTGTTCCGGCCCAAGCCTGATCAGTATCAACTCCATCATCAGCAGAGTTCCACACCAGTAAGTTCTTCACATTGACTGTACCACCAAAGAACTCAACACCATCATCCTGGTTGGCAATAATTTCAACATTCTCGATTACAGTAGCTGAACCAACACCACCAAGTGTAAGGCCGTTTATTTCATTGCCTTCACCTATGTTGGCGCCACCGTGACGAATAGAGATGTAACGGATGACACCGGAATTATCGGCAGCATCCGTACCACCATAGAGGCCATTCTGATCCGACGGGGGAATACCCTCAATCTGAACCGAAGCGGCATCAGCAGAGATTGGTGCATTGCCAAGGATGATCACACCGCCCCAAAGGCCATTGAGATCGAAATCCAGGTTTGGACTGGCAATCTGGCCGGGGGTAATCTCATCGGCTACTGAGGTAAAGATGATAGGACTGGTTGCAGTACCTTCGGCCATCAATTTACCCCCACGGGCGACCAGAAGCGCTGTGGCGTTGGCACCGGTACCAGCCTGTCCTTTGACGATAACGCCGGGCTGAATGGTCAGGGTAACACCCGACAATACCGCGATACGGCTTGCCAGAACGTAAGTCTTTCCGGTTGTCCATGTAGTATTGGTGGAAATGTTAGCCGAGATAGTCTCGGTGGTAACAACCGGTGTAACAACTGTGGATTCATCGTCCTTACTGCAGGCACTAAATAGCACCACCTGAAGCATTAAAAACACAGGAAGAAGTTTCAGAATGTTCTTTTTCATAAAATTAAGTTTAAAAATGGTTTTCAGTTTTTAGATTTTTCATGGTGCAAAGGAACTCCTGTTATAAAAAGTGATATTAAAGCAAGCCTTAATCTTATGTTAAGGATGGCTCAAAAAGTTACCCAAACTGCTAACATTTTGGTAACGTTGAATCCAACAATAACCCCAATACCAGCACAAACAATTACTTACACATTAATTAATCATTAAGCAGACTGAATTATTCTTCAATCAGTGCTTTTGCCAGCTTCTTCTTATTAATGTAATTCGGCGTTTTCCGGGAAAATACAATAATTCGGAATAAATTTGCCATTCATTTTCCTTGCAGAATTCAACATGGCTATCACACACTATTCCCTCCATGGTACCGAGATGGACCACACCTTTCACCTGAAACCATTGCTTACCGCCGCAGTCTTCCATGATGCTTTTGCAAGGCTGAATTACGAACTCGAGACGTCGGCCATTCACCTCGAAAAACTTGGACTATCGTGGGTACTGTCGGACATGCACCTTGAGTTTGAGGGCAAGCTGCCTTATTGGCGTGAGCCATATTCTGTTGAGGTATGGGTAAGGAAGAACCAGCAGGTACGTATTTTCGCCGATTTTATAGCGATCAACGGATATGGTGAGGCCTTCGCCCGTGGTACCAGCGTCTGGCTGGTGATTGATCAACAAACAAGGCAACCTGTCATTAAACCAGACCTCTTAAACCGTTTTACGATCGAAAACAGGGCTGCCATTCCCGGATTCCGTTTTTCTATACTGCCGGAGTCAGGAACAGTTATTAACACCGCTACTATCAGAATCGGTGTAAACGACATTGATTTTAACCTTCACCTGAATTCAGTAAGGTATCTGGGCGGGGGGATCGATGCGTTGGGTAAAGAATTTTTATTCAGCCACAGGTTGAAGGCTGTAACGGTAAAGTATATGAAGGAGGTACTTTGTGAAGAGGTGGTGACCGTTGTCAACAGCCGTCTTGAGAACGGCACAATCCTACATCAAATATATAGTGATAGCGAAGAAGAGGTCTGCAGATTTATTTCACGATGGGCCCCATATTAAAGCAATGAATACCTACTCAGAACTCAATAAATAACGGCATAAAAAAACCGGTCTGACGGCCGGTTTTTTTTGATTAACTGATAAACTAATTATGAACCGCTAAACCGGCTATTTCATTTTGGTGATTGAGCCCTTTGGCTTCGCAGTATTTGCGAATGGTGTTAGCCAGCCGGGCTATTCCGGTTTCAATTTGTTCAGTGGAAGGATAAGAATAATTCAAACGCATGTTATTGCTCCCCTCCCCATTGCAGTGGAACGGACGGCCGGTAACATAGACCACACCGTTAGCTGCAGCTTCTTCAACCATTTCTTTGGTATCTGCCCCTTCAGGCAGTGTAACCCAAAGGAACATGCCGCCCTCTGGGCGTGTAAATTTAACATAAGAAGGCATATTTTTTTCAAGGGCAGCAATCATACACGCACTTTTCTGCCGATAAAGATCAACAGCCCGGGCAATAGTAGCTTTCATTAAACCCTCATTTATGTATCGGGCAATAATCAACTGATTAAAAGTTGGGGTACATAAATCGACCGATTGTTTCATCAAAGCCAGTTTGGCTGTGATTTCCTTCGCGGCAACAAGCCATCCAAGCCGCATCCCCGGGAACAACATCTTCGAGAAAGTTTTGAGTTGAATGACCCCTTGCCCATTTGCCAATGTCCAGAGACTTGGCATAGTGGTTCCTGTAAAACGGATTTCACGGTAAGGGGAGTCTTCGACTACCAGCGTATTGTATCTTGTAGCAATATCGAGGAGTCGCATACGATTTTCAAGCGACATTACCACACCGGATGGATTCTGGAAATCAGGAATAACATAAATAAACTTAACAGGTGTATTCGCTTCATGCTTGCGGCGAAGCACTTCTTCCAACTCACCTGAAGGCATTCCGGCTGTGCCCAATGGGATACCGGTCATACGGGCGCCTGAACGGCCAAACGCCTGAATGGCACCAAGATATGAAGGTAATTCCATCACGATCTCATCACCCGGATCAAGCAGGGCTAACGACAACAAATCCAGTCCCTGCTGCGATGAAGAGGTGACCAGAATTTGTTCTGATGTAGCCTCTTCGTCAAAATTTTTCATGTGAAGAATCAGCGAGTCGATGAACTCAGGTTCTCCTGGCGTAGGTCCGTATTGAAGAGCGAGCAACCCCTTTTCATCCATGACCTCCTTCGTAATCCTGGCAATTTGTTCAGTCGGAAAGAGTGAGGAATCCGGCAAACCGCCGGCAAATGAAATGACACCTTTCATACGGGTGTACCTGAGCAATTCACGGATTTCGGAACTGCTTGTACGGCCTGAACACAAAGAATATTTTATTTCCATAAACTGGTGATATTTTATGCAAAGTAATAAAAGAATCGTATGACCAAAAACATCCAATCATTAGCTATTTTTACTCATCCAATTACATAATAAATCCTAAGATAGAAAAAGTCTTCAAAAAAGACAATTGCAAAAACTATCAACCTGAAAGACAAACAATAACGTGCCCGCAATTAATCCCGGATAAAATCTGCCTTCCGGCTTCCTTGCACACCTTAACCGAAACCCATAGCTTTGCACCACAAAACTTACACATCGTTTCATCATGGATATTTTTGATAAAGTGATAGCTAACCCTGGCCCTATAGGGATGTACGGTGATAAAGCCTTCGGATATTATATGTTTCCGAAGCTCGAAGGAGAAATATCAAACCATATGGTTTTCAGAGGAAAAGAGCGCCTTGTCTGGAGTCTGAACAATTATCTGGGGCTTGCCAATCACCCCGATGTGCGAAAAGCAGACGAGCAGGGAGCCGCCGACTGGGGCCTGGCCTATCCGATGGGTGCCCGCATGATGTCGGGACAGACCGATCTGCACGAACAGCTTGAACGCGAACTTGCAGCCTTCGAACACAAGGAAGACGCCTTCCTGCTCAATTTCGGATATCAGGGGATGATCAGCATCATCGACTCAATGCTCGATCGCAAGGATGTGGTGGTGTACGATTCAGAAGCGCATGCATGCATTATCGACGGGCTCCGTCTGCACATCGGCAAGCGGTTTGTGTACCCTCACAACAACATGGAGAACTGTGAAAAGCAGCTTCAACGTGCAACCAGGCTCACTGAAGAATCTGGTGGAGGCATTCTGCTGATCACCGAAGGCGTTTATGGAATGTCGGGTGACTTGGGAAAACTGCGTGAAATAGCTGCATTAAAAAAGAAATACAATTTCCGTTTGTTGGTTGACGATGCCCATGGATTCGGGACAATGGGACCAACAGGTGCAGGAACAGGAGAACATTTGGGCGTACAGGATGAGATTGATCTGTATTTCGGAACCTTTGCCAAAGCCATGGCTGGAATCGGTGCATTTGTAGCCGGCAAAAAGCAGGTAATTGATTACCTCAGGTTCAATATGCGTTCACAGACCTTTGCTAAATCGTTACCCATGCCCATGGTAGTTGGCTCACTCAAACGTCTTGACCTGATCAGAAAACATCCGGAGTTACGCGATAACCTGTGGACCATTGTGAAAGCATTGCAGAGCAGCCTGAAGGAAGCCGGATTCAACATTGGCAACACCGAATCGCCTGTTACTCCTGTATTCCTGAACGGGGGGATTTCTGAAGCTACCGCCATTACCCACGATATGCGTGAAAGGTTTAACATCTTCTGCTCGATCGTCACCTATCCCGTAATCCCGAAAGGGTATATCCTGCTCCGGCTGATTCCGACAGCCATTCACACGCTTGAGGATGTGAAATACACCATCGAATCGTTCCGGCAACTAAAGTCAAAACTCGATTCAGGGGAATATGCTGATGGCGGTTTCGTTGAGCCCGAAAAACTATAGATTTCCAATTTCATACCAAAGCCTCCTGACTGCTATCGGGAGGCTTTGTCTTTTTCCTATAGTTATCAACGATTTAGCAGGAAATCATTTTAGTAGTTTTACCTGAAACTAAAGCCGGGGTAAAAAATACAACCAGGTTGATTGGAGGTTTGTGCCTTTATTGTTAGAATATGTGGCCGGATTCAAAAGTTTAGTTGAAGATTCAGCTCACATACGGTGTTATAGTAAGTTACTTTAATTGTATCGTCCCCGACTATTAAAACCCAATCAGTATCAGAGAGTATCGCATCAACCGGATACAGTACATTTCAGCTTTTATAAGGCTGAGAAAAATGTGTCATATATTCAGATGGACCGTCGATTAACCGTAGATCAACCGTAGATCAACCGTAGATCAACCGTAGATCAACCGTAGATCAAGCGTATGGCCAGGGTCAGTTCACGATTGATTTTCGCATGATTTCCGATGTATATTCTTTTAAAAGCATACTGTTATGCAACAAAAACAGTACCAAGGCAGGTTCTTTTTTTTGTTTGAGAGAAGAAAACTGTTTATTGGCAACACCCCCTGGCCAAGCTGAAATCATTGAATTAGCAGAAGTTCTATGTACTGGCCTGGCATTACCCGATAAAAAGAAAACCAGATAATCCGATCTTAGCAAAAGCAAGAATGGTAAAACAAAATGATATTCAAAGACTAATTAAGGTTATCGTCAAAAAAAATAAAAAAAAAGCAAAAAATAATTACCAGCATTTTTGAAAAAACGCTAATTTTGCCACTTCAAACGAATCGATACAGGATTTAAAAAAAACTCATGAGCACATTCACCTTCACCCCGTCATTTATTCAGCTCGTGGCTGTCAATGCCACAACGGCCGGGATATGTTGTGTTCGTTTGTTTCCGTAAACAAGTTCAACATCATATAAAAAACCAAACCCGGTCAGCAAACTGACCGGGTTTTTTATTTATCCCCGCCACAATAAACCTGACCCATAGAATTACTTAAATCAACATAGCATGTTAAAAAGATCATACATCAAAATGAATAGTCACCGACGAAGAGTGTTCCGGTTGATCGGAACAGCCATCGGAGGATCAGATCAGGACTTCACCAGTATGCGGGTAGGCAAGGCCATCTTCCTGCTTTCTCTTCCCATGGTGCTTGAAATGCTCATGGAATCAATATTTGCAGTAATCGACATCTTTTTCGTCTCACAACTGGGTGCTGATGCCATCGCAACAGTAGGACTAACTGAGTCGTTGATGGTAATCGTCTATTCCATAGGATTTGGATTCAGCATGGCCACGACAGCCCTTGTCGCCCGGCGTATTGGTGAAAAGAACAGTAAAGGAGCTGCTGTAGCAGCAGGTCAGGCAATTCTGATCGGTTTAATGGTTTCTATCATCATAGCCATTCCCGGTGCCCTGTTTGCCGGTGATTTACTTTCTTTAATGGGTGCCTCGCCGGAACTCGTTGCCCGGAATGCAGGTTATACACATATCATGTTCGCCGGGAACACTGTTGTGATGTTACTCTTTATCATCAATGCAATTTTCAGGAGTGCAGGAGATGCTGCGATTTCAATGCGTGTGCTTATGGTCGCTAACCTGATCAACATTGTATTAGACCCGATTCTGATCTTTGGATGGGGTCCGATTCCCGCGATCGGCATTGAGGGAGCAGCCTTTGCAACCAATATCGGGCGTGGAATTGCTGTGCTTTATCAATTGAAGATACTGGCCGGACAAAGTTCACGAATCCACATACAATGGCGCCTTCTCAGGCCCAAACCTGCCATTCTCATTCAATTGATTAAGCTCTCACTGGGTGCCATCGGGCAAAACCTGATTGCAACAGCCAGTTGGATCTTCATGGTACGTTTGGTTTCTCACTTTGGAAGTGTGGCCATGGCCGGATACACGATTGGCATCAGGGTTATCATGTTTTCACTGATGCCGAGTTCAGGACTTGGCAACGCAGCCGCAACCCTCGTTGGGCAGAATCTTGGTGCCGGGAAACCCGACAGGGCGCAAAGGTCAGTATGGATTACCGGATTTGTCAACATGGCCTTGCTGGGATTCATCTCTGTTTTTTTCATCATAATCCCTGAGCAGTTTATCAGGTTGTTTATCGACGACTATGCAGTCATCGTGCAGGGGGCACTCTGCCTGAAGATAGTGGGAGCAGGAATGCTTTTTTATGCGATGGGGATGGTAATGCATCAGGCACTCAATGGTGCCGGCGATACAATAACCCCTACACTGCTCAACCTGATCTGTTTCTGGGCAATTGAAATTCCATTGGCCTGGTTTCTTGCATTAAAAGGCGGATTCAACGTTGAAGGAGTCTATCTTGCTATCGTAATTGCAGAAAGCACACTTACATTGCTTGGTATGTGGGTTTTCAGCCGTGGAAAATGGAAACTGAAGAAAATTTAGTTTAAATTGAATTAATCCAATCATGAAGGCAGGTTATACGATAAACCTGCCTTCAGTTTTTTACCTTTGTCCTCAACCAAATGTATAAGCCATGAAAAACCTGACCATGCTATGTTCCGTGATCATCCTTTTCACAAGTTGCCAGTCGGCGTCGAAACTTCTTCAGGAAGGGCGGTATGAAAAGGCAGCCTATTCAGCCGCAGGGCACCTCAAAAGCAATCCATCAGATGAGGCTTTGCAGCAAATTCTTGTGGAGTCCTACAACCTGACCATCCACCAGTATGACAGCCTGATTAACGACGCAGATCAATCAAAATCAAACGACCGCTTTGAAACACAATACGCCTCATACAGAGCCATGCAGGAGCTCACGGCAACAATCAGAAAACTGCCTGCAAATGCTACTCAGAAAATAAAAACAGTTGATTACAGCCGGGAAATGTCAATGGTAGCCAGCAGGGCTGCAGAGGAAAGATACAACCTGGGAATTAAGCTTCTTGATCAGAAGAACAAAGCCGATGCTTATGAAGCCTGGGAAAACTTTAAGAAAGCAGAAGAATATGATCCAAATTACAGAGATGTCGCCCAGATGACAGAAAGAGCTTACGAAGCAGCCCTGACATTGGTTGAGGTAAGTGTCAGTCAGGAACGGTTTCCGCTCTACGATATCAACGCAGCCTGGTTAAAGCAGGGGCTCATCTGGAATCTGGAAACACTGCGAACCAACCATACACTTCTCAAATTCACGTTAAGCGATGATTTAACAAACCAGTCCCTTCGTCCTGACCAAAAACTACAGCTCGATTTCACCGATATGCGGTTCGACATGCCAATCATGAGCGACTATTCATACGAGAGAACCAGAGAAGTAACCGTAACCGACAACGAAGGAAACCAACGCGTCATTATGGTGCAGGCCACCGTTTATGTTACACGCAGAATCCTTACCGCCTCAGCAGTACTGATGGCCGAACTCCGTTCGCTGACTGATGGCAGGACATTGCTCTGGGAGAGATTCCCTGCCGATTACACATGGCGCTCCATTAGTGGGCGCTATACAGGCGATCAGCGGGCACTATCGGCCGATGATCTTTCGATCATAAACAACATGACGCCAGTGATCCCCGGCCGTGATGAATTATTCAGAATGCTTAGTGAAAAATGCATTAACGACATGGTCTTCAGACTCCAGACAATTTACAAATAACAAACTATTTCACACCCAATCAGCGATGAAATCACTCCTTTCATTTATTCTTGTATTTACCTCCCTGTATTCTTGGGCACAAATCACACCTGCCGATCGTGTAAATCCGTTAATTGGTACCGATTCAAAATATGAACTTTCAAACGGAAACACCTACCCTGCCATTGCTATGCCATGGGGAATGAATTTCTGGACTCCGCAAACTGCCAACATGGGTAATGGCTGGTGCTATACATACGGAGCTAATAAAATCAGAGGGTTTAAGCAAACCCACCAACCCTCCCCGTGGATTAACGATTATGGCGCCTTTTCCATCTTCGCCACCACCGAAAAGATGGTTTTTGATGAGAATAAACGCGAATCATGGTTCTCGCACAAGGCAGAAGTTGTAAAACCGTGGTACTATAAGGTATTTTTGGCCGATTATAACACTACTGTTGAGATTGCCCCAACCGACAGGGCCGCTCAGTTCAGGATCAATTACCCAACAACCGATAAAGCCTATCTGATAGTTGATGCCTTCTTTAAGAATTCGATGGTCAGGGTGATTCCTGCCGAACGGAAGATCATTGGTTATGCACGGAATGCAGCGGGGGGAGTTCCCGAAAATTTCCACAACTATTTTATCATCACCGTTGATCAGCCTTTTGAAGAAATTTTCATGGTAAAGGATGGTGTCATCTACGCCCGGGCCACTGAATCAGAGTGCTGGCATGCGGGCACCGTTATCAGGATGAAAACAGCAAAGGGGAAGCCCGTGCATCTGAAGGTTGCCTCCTCATTTATAAGTCAGGAACAGGCAGAATTAAACCTGCAAAAAGAAATAGGTGACGACAGTTTCGATGTCACAGCCGGCAAGGGACGGGATGAATGGAACAGGTTGATGAGCCGCATAGAGATAGAAGGAGGGACTGATGCCCAATTGACGGTTTTTTACACAGCCTTATATCGCACCATGCTCTTTCCGCGGAAATTCCATGAAACCGATGCCAGTGGAAAAATGGTTCATTACAGCCCCTTCAACGGAAAAGTATGTGATGGTTATCTTTTTACCGACAATGGATTCTGGGACACCTTTCGGGCCGTGTTTCCCTTCTTCACGCTGATGTTCCCTGATATGAACAGCCAGATGATGCAGGGTCTGGCAAACACCTACCGTGAGAGCGGCTGGTTGCCCGAATGGGCCAGTCCGGGACACCGGGATTGTATGATAGGGTCCAATTCGGCATCTATTATCGCCGATTCCTACCTGAAGGGAATTCCCAACCCCGATATCGAAACATGCTACGAAGCTATTCTGAAGAACTCAATGAATGAGGGGCCGCTGAGTTCGGTTGGCAGACTGGGGGTATCCTACTACAACAAGTCAGGCTATATTCCCTATGATGTCGGCATCGATGAAAACACGGCCCGCACCCTAGAATACAGTTACGATGATTTTACCATTATGCGTTTAGCCATTGCATTGAAGCGGTCTCAGGCTGAAATAGACACATTCGCCAAAAGAGCCGGGTATTACAAAAAAGTATTCGACAACCGGATTAATTTTATGCGTGGCCGCAATGCCGATGGCAGTTTTCAATCACCTTTCAGGCCTGATAAATGGGGCGATGCCTTCACAGAAGGTTGTTCATGGCACTGGACCTGGTGTGTTTTTCACGACATCAGCGGATTGGCCAACCTGATGGGAGGTGAACAAAAGTTTGCTGAAAAACTCGACTCCGTATATCTGGCTCCACCCACATTCGATTACTCCTACTATCGTACACAAATACACGAAATCACTGAAATGCTGATCATGAATATGGGACAATATGCGCATGGAAATCAACCCATCCAGCACATGCCTTACCTTTATAATTATGCAGGACAACCATGGAAGACACAGTTTCACGTACGTGATGTGATGAATCGGTTGTACACCCCTGCCCCTGATGGATTATGCGGTGATGAGGACAATGGACAAACTTCAGCATGGTATGTATTCTCGGCATTAGGATTTTACCCGGTTTGCCCGGGTACCGATCAGTATGTCATTGGTTCACCTTTGTTTAAGAAGGTGACACTGAAATTTGAAAACGGGAAAACACTCCAGTTAAAGGCCGGATCGAATAGTGCCGAAAATCTATATATTGATCAGATACTGGTGAATGGGAAGGAGTACACGAAGAACTGGTTCAGTCACCAAACGCTTCAAAACGGAGGAGTCATTGAATTTAAGATGTCAGGGCAGCCAAATCTGCGCAGGGGAACTGAAAAAGAAAGCCAACCATATTCCTTTTCCAACTCAGGTACCATTGATTAGGAAGATTTCTTTTAGCCACAAAAGAAAAATCATGTAGAATGCCCCCCTGCCGGTAAACAAACCATTGTGAAGGTTGTTACTCTGACTCATGTATAAAAGCCGAGAGGGCATAAACAACCCTCCTAACATCAAATCAGAGCGTTATGAGTGTACTCGTTAACAAAAATTCACGGATACTGGTGCAGGGTTTCACCGGTAATGAAGGGACATTCCATGCCCAACAGATGATTGATTATGGCAGCCCGGTAGTTGGTGGTGTTACCCCTGGTAAAGGGGGAATGAAACACCTTGGGTTGCCCGTATTCAATACTGTTTCGGATGCTGTAAAAAAGACAGGGGCCGATGTCTCTATAATTTTCGTACCACCACCAATGGCAGCCGACGCCATCATGGAAGCAGCAGAGGCAGGAATCAGGGTGATTATCTGTATCACCGAAGGAATACCCATAGCCGATATGGTAATAACCAGGGAATACCTGAAAGGATTCGATTGCCGGCTGATAGGCCCCAATTGCCCGGGTGTAATCACGCCGGGTGAAGCCAAGGTAGGTATTATGCCGGCTTTTATTCACCAACCCGGAAGTGTGGGAATTGTAAGCCGATCGGGCACCCTCACCTACGAAACTGTTGACCAGCTAACCAAAGAGGGGTTGGGCCAATCAACTGCAATTGGGATTGGAGGGGACCCTGTTCCTGGAACAACAACCCGTGAAGCCATAGAATTACTGATGAATGACCCTGATACCAATGGCATTGTGATGATAGGCGAAATCGGGGGAAGCATGGAAGCCGATGCTGCATACTGGATCAGGGAGTTTGGGACAAAGCCGGTAGTTGCCTTCATAGCAGGGGCCACTGCACCAAAAGGCCGTACAATGGGACATGCCGGAGCCATAGTGGGCGGACATGCCGACACAGCCGAAGCAAAAAAGGCCATTCTGAGGGAATGTGGCATCAGCGTTGTCGATTCACCTGCTGACATCGGCACTAAGATGAAAGAGCTGCTTGGCTAAATATCATTAAAACAAAGCATAACACCTGCAAATCAAAATAGATTTGCAGGTGTTGTTATTTCTAAACAAAGAAATCAGTTCGATTTAACATCCATATCCCGGATTATTCGTAAATTTGCCTTCCGAATTTAGAAAGCACATTGATTAACTGACAATTAACCACTTAAACATTAAGTCCCTTAAGGAGGACATATTTATTCACATGGGAAAAAAAGAAAAACAAACCACGAAGCATGTCTACCTGTTTGGCAATCGTACAGCCGAAGGAAATGGCAGCATGAAGAATCTGCTGGGAGGCAAGGGAGCCAACCTGGCTGAAATGAACCTGATTGGCGTTCCGGTACCTCCGGGATTCACCATCACCACCGAAGTTTGCGACCTGTACTATAAATTGGGAGAAAAAGAAGTTGTTAAACTCATTCACGATGACGTCGTTGAAGGAATACGCTTCATTGAAAAAATAATGGGTTCAGGCTTTGGTGATAAAGAAAACCCGTGTCTGGTTTCGGTTCGTTCAGGTGCCCGTGCTTCAATGCCAGGCATGATGGACACCGTGCTTAATCTGGGGCTGAACGATCAGTCAGTTGAAGGGCTTGTACGTCGTACCGGCAACTCCCGTTTTGTATGGGATTCATACCGCCGCTTTGTGCAGATGTATGGTGATGTTGTTCTGGGAATGAAACCCGTGTCGAAAGAAGACACCGATCCTTTCGAAGAAATCATCGAAGTGATGAAGGAAGAGAAAAAAGTTCACCTCGATACCGATCTTTCGACCGACGACCTGAAAGAACTGGTGACTAGGTTCAAAAAAGCAGTTAAAGAACGCACAGGCAAGGACTTCCCAGAAAGCCCATGGGAACAGTTGTGGGGTGCCGTTATGGCCGTTTTCAATTCATGGATGAACGACCGTGCCATTTTCTATCGCGAACTCAATAACATTCCCGCCGAGTGGGGTACTGCTGTTAATGTACAAGCCATGGTATACGGAAACATGGGCGAAAACTCCGGTACAGGCGTTGCCTTTACCCGTGATGCAGCTACCGGTGAAGACCTCTTCAACGGAGAATATCTGATCAATGCACAGGGTGAAGATGTGGTAGCCGGAATCCGCACACCGCAACAGATCACCCTCGAAGGCTCACGCCGTTGGGCTGTTCTGGCTAACGTAACCGAAGAAGAACGCGCCGGCAAATACCCTTCACTCGAAGAGGTGATGCCTGCTATTTACAAGGAACTCATTGAGATTGAAACCAAACTCGAAATGCATTACCGCGATATGCAGGATGTAGAGTTCACCATTCAGGACGGCAAACTTTGGATGTTGCAGACCCGTAGCGGAAAGCGCACCAGCGCCGCACAGGTAAGGATTGCCATGGACATGCTGCGTCAGAAGATGATCGATGCTCCTACAGCCCTTTTGCGTGTTGAGCCCAATAAACTCGACGAATTACTACACCCGGTATTCAGTAATGAAGGGATAAAAAATGCAACGGTTGTCTCGAAAGGACTTCCAGCCTCACCAGGTGCAGCCACCGGACAAATAGTTTTTCAGGCTGAAGATGCTGAAGCCTGGGTAGCTAAAGGTAAAAAAGTGATCCTGATCCGTATCGAAACCTCTCCTGAAGACCTTCGCGGAATGAACGTCGCTGAAGGCATCCTCACTGCACGTGGCGGAATGACCTCACACGCTGCCGTTGTCGCACGTGGTATGGGAAAATGTTGTGTATCGGGTGCAGGAAGCGTTAAAATCGATTACAAGAAAAAGACCCTTGAAGCTGGTGGCAAGAAATACAAAGAAGGCGATTACATCTCGCTGAACGGAAGCACAGGTGAAGTATACGACGGAAAGATAGAAACCCGTGACCCAGAACTCAGCGGTGACTTCGGAGAAGTGATGAAACTGGCCGACAAGTTCTCCAGAATGTTGGTTCGTACCAATGCCGATACGCCTCACGATGCTCAGGTAGCACGGCAGTTTGGTGCTCAGGGTATTGGATTGTGCCGCACCGAGCACATGTTCTTTGGTGGGGTCAAGATCAAAGCCATGCGCGAAATGATTCTGGCCGATGATGAAGCCGGACGCCGTAAAGCCCTCGAAAAACTATTACCCATCCAGCGTGAAGACTTTGAAGGCATCTTCGAAGCTATGCACGATCTTCCGGTAACTGTCCGCCTGCTCGACCCTCCCCTGCATGAGTTTGTTCCTCATGAAGAAGCCAACCAGAAAGAAATGGCAGTAGAGATGGGAATCAGCCCCGAAGAGGTAAAAGCAAAAGTCGATTCTCTGCATGAGTTCAACCCTATGCTTGGTCACCGTGGCTGCCGTCTTGGCAATACCTATCCTGAAATTTCAGAAATGCAGGCCCGCGCGATCATTGAGGCTGCCCTTAACCTGAAGAAAAAAGGAATCAGAGCATTGCCTGAAATCATGATTCCTCTCACAGGTACGCTGGCCGAAATGAAGATGCAGGAAGATCTCGTCCGCGAAACAGCAGAAAAAGTATTTGCCGAACGTAACGACAGGATCGATTATATGGTAGGTACCATGATCGAAGTACCACGCGCTGCCGTTGTTGCCGACAAAATTGCTGAATCTGCTGAATTCTTCTCTTTCGGAACCAACGACCTTACCCAGATGACATTCGGCTATTCACGCGATGATGCCGGAAAGTTCCTTCCCATTTACGTGAAGAAAGGCATCCTCAAATACGATCCTTTCCAGGTACTTGATCAGGAAGGCGTTGGCCAACTGATGCAGATGGCAGTCGCAAAAGGACGCTCTACCCGCAAAAAACTCAAAATTGGTATTTGCGGTGAGCATGGTGGCGAACCTTCGTCTGTTGAGTTCTGCAATACCCTTGGATTTAATTATGTAAGTTGTTCTCCTTTCCGCGTTCCCATTGCACGTCTGGCAGCTGCTCAGGCAGTCATCAAACAGTCGGGACTGATGGAAGCCGATAAGAAGAAAGACAAGAAAGCAAAAAAAGACAAGGACAAGAAAAAGGATAAGAAATCGCACAAAGACGATAAAAAATCCGATATAAAAGAGAAGAAAGACAAGAAAAAAGGAAAGAAATAATTCCTTTAACACCTTTCGAATCTTACCAATAAAAAAAGCACCGGTTAATATCCGGTGCTTTTGTATTTATTTCGGTAAAAAAACACTGTGATTTACGCCATTTCCAGAGCATTCAACAACATCCCGGAAGTAAACAGATACCTTGCGGCGTCCGTCATATCCGACGTTTGAATAAAAGCTGCCATTGAATTTAAAGCCATGCCCGTCTGACAACTTATGCAAATAACGGGGTAATCCGAAGACAATCATGTTACCTTACGAACTCAGACAACCTGAATGTAGCCCTTTTAAGCGTTAAGGTTTCCTTATTGGGATTGTATAAGTAGGCAACGATGGAACGGGCATTGCCGGGAATATTTACAACACTCAGTGAGTAGTTATATTCAGGCTTCGTTTGAAGTGAAACTAAATTCAGATTAAGCGAATGATATTGAAGCGGATTATGAAGCGAATCCCACACAGTTACAATTAAAAAACAGCCACTCATGTCATCATGAGGTTCGGGTTCAAAGTTAAAGTCACAAACAAACGACCGGTTCCCGATATCGAAGATAGTATCCCTTAAGAAGCTGAAGAATTCGGCAGACGTTTCAACCGGTTTAAAGACCACATTCCTCTCAAGAATCGCATTCCGCTTTAATCGTGGCTGTCGCATAAGGAGTGTCAGACTGGAAACTTCGTCAAATGCAAGCACTTTATAGTCGCGATAAAAGCCGGCATCTTTGTCAATATCAGCCCGCTTCAACAATTGGTAATCATCATAATTATTAGGGTTATTGACAGGATTGATCAAATTAACATCAGGCACACTGTTTCTCACGAAATAACTCCAGCCATTCCGGCTGACTTTGTAGCTACAGATTGTTACATTCCCTGGAGAAAGACTTCCCGAAGTATCCTTTACCAGCTTGACGAACGACTCATCGTAATGCTCATACCACCAGTGAAGAGAATACGTAAGGTTGGCCTGCGTAATAAAGTTCACAGGGATGAACAGGAAGGGGACAACTATCAGTTTAATCCATCGCAATGTGGATGTGGAAGCAACAAAAAAGATAAACCCGACAAACCATGGAAATAAGTAAACAGAGGTTCGGTCCTCAGGATAATTAACATCAAGAAAATGATGAAGAATTAAGATGGCACCAACGGTACTGATGAAGAGAGCAGGAAACAGTGTAGCCGAAGGAGAAAGCCAATTGGAGAACCGTTGGGTAATCATATTTGTTGCAAACACGAGGAAGGCGATTGCTGCTATGATTACAATCGCCGAAGCAACAACACCGCTCCTGGTGAAAAAGAGCATAAAAACATTTGTCTTCACAACTGACTCAAAGAATCCAGGCTGAACTTCGGCGCCGTAGTACAACTTGCCTATTCCCTGGAGCATAAAGCTATATTTCACCGCTATCACAAAAACCCCGATTGACAGAATCAATGTGATAAGGAAATACCGGTCGGTTGTTGCCAGCGATCGCCCCCTGACCTCCCGCAGCCACAAAAGGATGATAAATGAAAAAAGAACAATTGAGGTAGGCAGTAAATTTAGATTTGCAGTAACCGACAATATATTAAATAATAAAGCCCAAGATAACATTCTGACTGTGGGTAAGCGCTCAAATGAAAAAATCATCCAAACTGAGGCCATCACCAAAGCCATTGACATACCATAACCGCGGCAATATCCGAAAAACTCAATAAATCCCTGTGTCAGAAATAAAGCAGAGACAAAAAGAAGACTCAGATACTTGTTCTTAAATGAACGGGAGATTCCAATTACCGATACAACATATAAAACAAACGACAACACACCGGGAAGCCTGAGACAAAATAGAGATTTCCCGAAGAGGCTTACACTAATCCATGCCAGCAAAGAATTCAGAATATGATTGTTAGCATCGGAATAGGCATACCATGGAAGAAAATTCCCCGAGTAAATGTAAAGATCAGATGTGACGACTTCATCCTCCAACACTGGAACAAGCCATGCCCGAAGGATAAGGTACATAAACAGAAATGCACCTGAGACATAAAATAGTATTTTTAATCTGAAGTACTTTTTCATCGTGTATAATTTAATTCCTGATTTTACAAATTCTCAGCCCGTTGATCGCCGGATACCAAAACCCCTCCCCCACCGTAAAGCGAAAAAACTACAACAGGGCCACTTCTGACACTACAAAAGTAAACTTCCTGTTCAAATTTCAATTATATCGGAAGAATCTTATAACACACCTGATTACTACATGACCTTAGCCCGGCCATTTGCCGGTAAACATTCTACAACAGAAAAAGCCTTGGAAATGAATCAACTCAAACTATTAATTGACGACATAACAACACCTTAACTTAATTACTAAAAATAAATTTGCTGTTATTTAGAATTATTCTACATTTGCATCATTAAAGTATTCTGGTGCCTGATTTACCACAATGTGTACAATCAACATTATAGTTCAAAAAACAACGGTCATCCTGATGACAATCGTTCTGCTCGCGATGCAGGATGGCCTTGTACGTTATCGTCATGCCCACCTTCTTGACAATGGTATGATTGTATGGCACGCCCATCCATTTGGTGATGGCCAAAGCACTCATGGTGGGAAAACCCATCATCACTCACCGGGAAATCAGTTTGCGCTCGATCAGATGGCCCAATCGCTGCCTTTTACAAACATCGCGACCACCCTTTCAAAACTTCATTCAGCAAGGCTCAACCGGTACAGAAGTCAACGGGTGCAGGGGCATTCGATCCATCCCTTTATAACCATTCAATTGCGTGCACCTCCACTGGTCGCTTGATTTTACAGACCTGTAAACCGGGTCATTTCCTTTCAATTTATTTCTTATTTCAAAATACTGACGATCTGATCATTCAGACCATCAGCTAAGCTATTGTTGATATTTTAACGCTATAAAAATGAAATACTATTTCAAATTTTCCGCGCTATTAGCAGCGCTATATCTTCTTACCCCATTCTTTCTGTCGGCACAACAAACTGATGCCGACATCGTGGGACATGTACTCTGTGAAGGCAACCATATTCCGGGCATCACCATACACCTGAAAGGGACTGGAAGAGGCACCTCCACCGACCAGACGGGTCATTACAATTTAAATAACCTGCCCGTTGGTTCCTATATTCTGAGAGCACAGGGTATCGGTTACACAGCTCAGGAAAAACCAGTTGAACTGAAGGCCGGAACAACTATTGAAGTCCATTTTGAACTTCAAACCGATCTGATTGACCTCGACCAGGTGGTAGTCAGTGCCAGCCGCAACGAAACAAGCCGGAGGGAAGCACCCGTTATTGTTAATGTGATTACACCGAAAACCTTTCAGAACACCCAAAGCACCTGCCTCGCCGGAGGGCTCAACTACCAGACCGGCCTGAGGGTCGAATCGAACTGTCAGAATTGCGGGTTTCCTCAAGTCAGAATCAATGGGCTCGAAGGCCCCTATTCACAGTTGTTGATTGACAGCAGGCCACTGTTCAGCGCACTCAACGGCGTCTATGGACTTGAGCACATCCCCGTATCTATGATTGAAAGGGTAGAAGTAGTCCGTGGAGGAGGATCGGCCTTATTCGGCTCAAATGCCGTTGCCGGAACCATCAATATCATCACCCGCGAACCCCATGACAACAGCTTCAATTTCGATTATTCGGCACAGTTGTACAACGCCGGTTCAATCGGGCACAACTTCAACCTGAACAATTCTACGATAAATACCGATGGAAAGTCCGGGCTGATGACTTATGGCATGTACCGTCAGCAGGATCCATGGGATGCCAACGGGGATAGCTTTTCAGAGATCGGCAGGAATCGTGCCGGCACATTAGGTTTCAGAGGCTTTTACAATCCATCGGATCATGATAAACTTGTACTCGAGATGCATTACATTCTTGAAGACCGAAGGGGTGGGAATGCCTTTAACCTGCAACCTCACGAATCAGACATCACCGAAATGGCACGACATAACATTACAGGGGGAGGTATACAGTGGAAACATTTCGCGGAAGACAACCAGAGCTTTTTCAATGTTTATGCATCGGCACAGTACACCGATCGCAACTCATATTACGGAGCTGGTAAAGACCCTGACGCCTACGGCCACACTACCGACCTCAGCCTGGTTGGCGGAGTTCAATGGACATCCAACCTTCACCTGGGTCTTCCCTCCTTCTTCACTTCAGGCACCGAATATCAGGTCAACCGGCTCGAGGATGCCATGCCGGGCTACAACAGGCTGATAGACCAAAAAATCAGCGTCGCCGGATTCTTTGTACAGAATGAATGGCACTATGAATCATGGAGCTTCACCGCAGGTGCCAGGGCCGATAAACACAATAAGCTCGATGCTGTAGTCGTCAGTCCCCGGGCTATATTGAAATATGATGCAGGCAAATGGATGCAGGTCCGCCTGAATTTTGGAACAGGTTTCAGGGCACCCCAGGCTTACGACGAAGACCTCCATATTGCAGCAGTTGGTGGTGAAGCTCAAATCATCACGCTATCTGATAATCTTGGTCCTGAAAAGTCATACACCATTAGTGCTTCCACCGACTTTTGGTTTACCGGTGAACACATAAGCGGGAACTTCCTGATTGAGGGATTCAGAACCCACCTCACCGATGTCTTTATCCTGGAACAGGCTGGTCAGGATGAACAGGGAAATATGAAGCTCGAGCGACGAAACGGCCCTGGTGCCACAGTTGCAGGACTTAACCTTGAAGGTAAGCTGCTTCCTGCCCGGTGGCTGCAAATACAGGTCGGGTTTACCTTCCAGAAAAGCACCTACGAAGAAGCTGTCAAATGGTCGGAAGACCCGGATACCGAGCCTGCCGAAAAGATGCTCCGCTCGCCCGAAACGTATGGCTACATGACAGCTCAACTAAATGCTTCAAAAAGATGGGCTATATCTTTTTCAGGAATATACACAGGCAGCATGGATGTCCCACATTATGCCGGCTACATCACGAAAGATGAGCTTGTTCACACCGGCAAATTCTTTGACATGGGATTAAAAATAGCCTATACCAGTCCTTTGGACGGGACCATGAGCATCCAGTTCTACTCCGGAGTCCGGAATATGCTTAACAACTTCCAGTCAGATTTTGATATTGGAGAAAACCGTGACTCTAAATACATCTATGGTCCGCGTGAGCCCGAAACAATTTACTTTGGAATCAGGTTGAATTACGAATAGGCCCTGTTCAGGGATTTTAAAAAAAAGGCCCCGCCAAAAGCCATAAGCCGGGCGGGGCCTTTCATATTGAACATGCTGTCAAATCTGTAAGAAGAATTCTGATTACGACTCTCTGCATGATGGATTAATCTGAAATCAAACGATTACAGCGCATCCACACCACGGGTTACTATCTCGTAGGTATCATTGGCTATCACGAGTTCTTCGTTGGTAGGGATTACCATTACCCTGACTTTTGAACCAGGACGGGTTAAGGTAATCTCTTTCCCACGGAGGCCTTCATTGAGTTCAAAATCAAAATCAACGCCAAGCCATTCCATATCGGTCATCACCTCCCTGCGTGTACGGAAGTCATTTTCACCAATACCACCGGTAAACAGAATCAGATCGACACCACCCATGGCGGCAGCATACGAACCAATGTACTTTTTCACCCGGTACTGATACATCTTCAGGGCAACACTGGCGCGTTCATTTCCCTCTTCAGCAGCCACCTCCAGATCACGCATATCGCTCGACAATCCACTGATGCCAAGCATCCCGCTGAATTTATTGATCAGCGTATTAACCGTGCCCAGGTCAATACCCTCTTTATCGGCTATACGCAGCAGCGCACCGGCATCAATATCACCCGTGCGGGTTCCCATGATAAGACCCTCGATTGGTGTCATACCCATACTGGTATCCATCGACTTACCGTTTTTAATAGCGGTAATACTGGCACCATTTCCAAGATGGCAGGTGATGATCTTAAGGTCTTCGATCTGCTTCCCGAGTATCCCGGCTGCACGGTGCGATACAAACTTGTGACTGCTGCCATGAAATCCATAGCGGCGGATTTTATACTTTTCGTACAGACTGTATGGAATTCCATACAGGTACACATAATCGGGCATTGTGTGATGGAAAGCAGTATCAAATACACCTGCCTGAGGAACGTCGGGTAAAAGGCTGGTAATAGAATAAATACCCTCGAGGTTTGGCGGGTTATGAAGGGGAGCCAGATCAATACACTCTTCGAGGGCAGCCACTACCTGCTGATTTATTTTCACACTGCCACCATAAAGCTCGCCGGCATGTACAATCCGATGACCAACGGCATCAATTTCGTTAAGGCTCTTCATGCTCCCGTATTCGGGATGAATGAGCAAACCAAGCAGGTATTCGATGCCACTCTGGTGATCCAGAATCTCACCTTCAACTTTTACCTCCACGCCATCATCTCGTTTGTGTTTGATAGAGGCACCCCGTAATCCGATTTTATCGACCAGCCCCTTTGCCAAAACTTCAGCAGAAGGCATGTCGAACAACTGATATTTAATAGATGAACTTCCGCAGTTCAAAACGATAATCTTCATAAAATTCTCAAAATTTTGTTGTTATACCTTCATTAGTCGCGGCCAAGATGTGTAATAGGGCCACCTTTGGGCTGTTTACGGCCATCTACCCAGTGGTAGAATCCTTCACCCGAAGTGATGCCGTTCATGTTGGCTCTAACCAGTCGCTTTATGATTGGCGACGGTTTGTATTTTAACTGACCGAATTCATGATAAAGGTTTTCCATCCACCTGAGCAACTTGTCAAGGCCAATACGGTCAGCCGTTTCGAAAGGCCCCATGAGGTGACCTGAAGCCTTCATCATCGTCTCATCGATGTCGTGAACACTGGCCACACCTTCCATCAGAATCTCACAAGCCTCGTTGATAAATGGAATGATCATACGGGTGGAGATGTTACCGGGGGACTCTGCAACCTGTATTGCCTGTTTGCCGATCATTTTGGCAAACTTCAGGGCTGTGGCATGTGCATCGTCAGTGGTTTTTGCACTTCTGACTACCTCTACTATAGCTACTTCGCGTACAGGTGAAATAAAATGTATTCCAATTGCACGACCCCGATGCTGCAGTACCGAAGCCAGATCACTGATCATAAGGGTGGCTGTGTTGGAAGCGATCACACAATCGGGTGCTACTACCGATTCGATGCGTGTAAATACAGCTTTGCGCAACTCAAGGCTGGTACCCGGTTTACGTGAATTGATGGTTTCGATCACAAGATCACAGGTGGCCAGTGCCTGATAGTCAATATTACCCTGAATCCTCGACAGAATCAGTTTCTTTTCATTGGTTGTCATCCCCCACTTGCTGATAATCTGATCGAGATGCTCTCCCATGTGGATTAAAGCTTCTTCAACAATCTGCGAAGTGAGATCAACAAAAACAACATCGAGTCCGTACTGACTGCAGTGAAGGGCGATCTGTTGCCCCATCTCACCGCAACCCACAATACCCACTTTATGCAATTCCCCTTTTTGCGGTGCCTTCTTGCTGAGCGCAAGATCTTCCAATCGTAAAGCCATCGTTACGTAATTAGTTTAAAATATTATAATAGTGTCGGTTATCCATAGATTACAGCCTGCAAAGATAGCCCTTTTAGGCAGTAAAAAAATAGCGCAGGGTATGTTTTAATCGGCTTTTAAGACAGTAAAATACAGTAAGACATCTAATATGCAATAAGATGACTGGTAAAACTGTAAATCTATGCTACACTTAGCTCCAAGGGCTATACTTCACGCGGATCAGGTTTCAGAGGCAATTTTGCCATCCGCTGAATGGTAACTGAGGGCTGCCCAAATTCTTCGGTTACGACACCCTGCAACAGGTAAACGCCATAACCCCGGAAGGGATTCTGCTTTAAACTGTCAGGAAAATGAACCGTGTCGAACACCTCCCCGTTGACATCGAGGAAACAACCAAAATGCATCAGTTCGCCTCTGGAGGTCCTCACATACTTGATGGTCACCAGATTTCCCAACATCCTGACCGTGAATCCTACTGCTGGCACCAGATCAGAAGCCCTGGCTCCACCCCTGAAATCAGTCCGAAGCATATCAAAATGGCTTACACTCACCGGAAAACCAATCAGGTTAAGCTCATCATACGCATCCTCGATGGGTTCAGATTCAAAACGTGGCAGGCTGAATTCCTGCCGGGGCACCTCAAAGAGCGCAGCCTGCAACGGTTGTTGTTGCCCCCGCCCCAGATACAGGTGAGCCTCCCATAGCAATTCGGCCTTGGTGAGGCCGGTAAACCTGAAGGCACCTACCCTGATCAGCAGTGTTATTTGCTCAGAACCGATACTCACCCGTTGCATGAAATCATAAAGGTTCCGGAATTCCCCGCCTTGTTCCCTTTCTCGGGTCAGCCGGTGCGCCAGTTCGGTTTCCAGACCTTTCACATGAATAAAGCCAATATAAACCGAGACACCCATCACCGATGTGAAGTGCTGCCCCTTGTTTACGCAGGGAAGTTCTATCTGGCCTCCACAGCGCCGGGCTTCGTTAAAGTAAACCCATGTATGATAAAACCCGCCAAAATTGTTGATGACGGCAACCATAAATTCTATTGGATATCGCGACTTCAGGTAAAGGCTTTGGTAACTCTCAACAGCATAGGATGCCGAATGGGCTTTCGAAAAACTATAGCCTGCAAACGAGGCAATCTGTCGCCACACCTCTTCACTTACCTCAACAGGACGAGCCAACCCTGCACACCCTTCAAAAAACCGCTGGCGTATTCTTTCCATCTCTTTGTTACCCCTGAACTTCCCACTCATGGCCCGGCGGAGTATATCGGCATCGGCCAGATCAAGCCCCGCGAAATGATGGCAGACCTTCAACACATCTTCCTGGTAAACCATTACGCCATAGGTTTCGGCCAATTGCTCCTTCATCACCGGGTGAATATAGGTGAATCCGCCGGGGTTATGAAAACGCCAGATGTACTCCCGCATCATGCCGCTCTTTGCCACCCCGGGTCTGATAATGCTGGAGGCAGCCACTAGTGTAAGGTAGTCTTTGCACCTCAACTTCCTGATCAAACCCCTCATGGCCGGGCTCTCGATGTAAAAACAACCCATGGTTTCACCCCTGTGCAACAGATCATTTACCGTCTCATCTGCCTTAAATGATTCCACATCCCGTATGTTGACCTCGATTCCTGAATTCTCTCTGACCAGCCTGACACAATCGTTGATATGTCCAATTCCGCGCTGACTCAACACATCGAGTTTTTCAAAACCTATCGCTTCGGCGGTGTACATATCCCACTGCGTGGTGGCAAATCCCTTGGGTGGCATATCGAGGGCTGTGTAACAGGTGATGGGGTCTTCGGTGATGAGGATGCCTCCGGCATGAATACTCCGGATATTTGGAAAATCAATCATCCGCGAGGCCACATCAACAATCGCTGCTGCTATAGAACTCTCCCTGGCTTCCCTGTCGGGATGATCGGCCAGTCGGTCAATCTCTTCAACCGGCAACCCGTATACCTTTCCCAATTCCCGGTACATTGAACTGTCACGGAAGGTCGACATGGCCCCCAACAAGGCAGTATGCCGCGGCCCATAACGGTCAAACAGATATTGCTGAACCGCATCCCGGTCTTTCCAGGAATAGTCTATATCAAAGTCAGGCGGACTGGAGCGCAGGGGATTGATGAAACGCTCAAAATACAAATCAAGGCTTATCGGATCGACGTCGGTAATTCCCAAACAATATGCTACGACGCTATTGGCTCCGCTTCCCCTTCCGACATGAAAAAAACCTTGCGCTGCCGACCAGGTAACCATATCCCAGGCAATCAGAAAATACGAGGCAAAGCCAAGTTGACTGATCATCTCCAATTCCTTGTCGATTCTTCTGACAGCCTCCCTGCTTTCCGTCCCGTAACGTCTGACTCCCCCTTCATGAGCCAACCTGTGAAGCAATTGCCAGTCGTCGGAAGGGCTATGACTGTATACCTTTTTATTCTTGATTGTTTTGAAATCGAGATCGAAAGTACAAGGCGCAAGCAATCCGGATGTCCGTGTGATCAGGGCGGGTGTCCGGTGGAATGTTTGCTGAAGATTTGCGGCAGACTGGAAGGATGCCAGCGATGAAGCTGTCATCGCGGGATCAAGCATTGTAAGCAGCAAGTTGTTGTCGATGGCACGCAGATGTCGATGCAGTTCATACCCCTTGACAGACTCAAATACAACAGGCTGAACCGCGACGAGCCGATCGGCCACCCCTTGCCACCTGCTTCCAAAAAACCGGGTTGCGTTGGAGCCATCAACACCAATATATTGCCCCTCGGGCAATGCGTCCGGCGGCCCGGCAGGAAACGGGAGGATGACGATTGCATCCCCGAGCCGGGGTGGCTTGACGGGGTATTGCGCTTTCGGAGCGGCAACCTCATCCCTGCCTCTCTTTACCGATAGGTTATGGATAGTCAGGAACTCGTTGATCTGCCTGAACCCTTCATTGTTCCGGGCAATCAGCGTATAGAGTATCCTGTTCCCGTTGGCAACGGTAACGCCAGCAACCGGCGCTATGGCAGCGGCATGACAAGCCTTTACAAAATCAGGAATACCTGTTACATTGTTTATATCGGCCAACACCAGTTGCTTCAGGCCAAGCGCAACAGCTTGTTCAACCAGTTTCCCCGGCGACAGCGTACCATAGCGAAGACTGAAATAAGACTGACAAATGTGCATGGCCTCTTGTTTTAAGCCCTGAAAGAAGCTGCTTTTCGACGTCCGAGCTGCTGTACAAATATGCCACTCACCACCAGGGTTAACCCAACGAAAGTAGAGGTAAGAATCGGTTCGCCAACGATAAAATGTATAAAGATCAGCGATATGAACGGCGATAGAAACACCAGATTAGATACCCTGGCGGTATCAGGAGCCAGGTGCAGGGCTTTCATCCACAACAGAAAAGTGATTCCCATTTCAAAGATACCCAAATAAACGCCTCCCAACAAACCATACAGAGAGGGAACCCGAAAGGTGCCTGTGATGAGCATGGTGACGGTCAACAGGATCAACGCGGTCACAAAACCTGAAAACAGTTTAACCTCATCACGCCGCGTATCCTTCATTCCTGCAAGCCAGTACACAGCCCATATCAACGCACTGCCTACCGCAAGCAAAACTCCAAAACCGTTTGAAAACTGCATCGAAAAAGGATCACCATGTGTAGAAATGACCACCAGCCCGGCAAACCCGAGAAGGATGCCGGCTATTCCGCCCAATCCGGGCTTCTGACCTAATACGGGAATCGATAACAGCACAAGCATCACAGGCCAGAAGTAGTTCAGTGTACCGGCCTCCTGCGCAGGTAGCAAATCATAGGCTCTCAACAACACGATATAATAAAGAAAAGGATTGAGGAACCCTGTAAACAGGGTCAATCGCCATTCCTTCGCTGTCGGGGGTACAACTTTTTTCAGAAGCCCCCTGCTCCAAACCGCTATTCCATGTAAAATCACTGCCGTCACCACCGACCAGAACAAAAGGTTCATGAAATCAATATAGCGCAGACTCATCTTCATGGCTGTACCAATCGTCGACCAGAACATCACCGACAACCCCGCGTATACAAAACACCGGGGTAAGGCTTTGATTTTATTCACTTAAGTACGCTCAAAAAATGGCTTCAATCAGTTCATCAACCGAAATATTATTGAAATAATCGTTGACATTGAATTTCTGCAGACATGTGCGAACAGCCGTCTCTTCGTGCATCACACCTGCCAGGGCTTCTTCAATATCTTCCACATCCGATTTACCGAAAAAATCACCGAAAATCTTAACCTTTTCGATCTTACCCTTGCCAACGAGCAAATCAAACTCTACCTGACCACCAGCCGTCCTGATCACTTTACGCAGGTTATACTCCGGAGATTGGCCAAAATTCCAGTTCCACGTCGCATAACGTTGCCCGGCAAGTTTGTCGATGTTATCAATATCAGCAGCCGTAAGCTCATAGGCCCGGCTATCGGTGTACATCTCCATGATGTGCAACATCACCCGGTCTTTGAATTCAAGCACGGTGAGTGGTTCATGAAGGTGATCCGAGATGTTGGTTACACGGCTGCGGACAGATTTAACCGCCTTGTCGTTGAACTTGGCAGGATCAACATTCAGGGCTGCCGACAAATCGGGCAATTTTGAAGAAAAAAGAAGGGTGCCATGATGCAACACCCTGTTCTTGTAAACATGTTCGGCATTGCCCGAGAACTTCTTCCCATCAATGGTCAGGTCGTTACGTCCTTCAAAACGTGCATCAATGCCCGACTTTTGCAAGACTTCGAGAATCGGGAGGGTATATTTTTTAAAATCAATCAGGTTGTTATGATCGCCATTTACATTCATGATAAAAGTGAAGTTGATGTTGCCCAAATCATGAAAAACAGCACCACCACCCGTAAGGCGTCTGACAACCTGAATGTTGTTGGCTTTCACGTAGTCGATATTGATTTCTGCCAGTGTATTCTGATGCTTTCCGACAATGATGGCTGGTTCATTCCGCCAGAGCATGAAAACCTCTTCCGTAAAATTTTTTAAAAAATATTCTTCTGCCGCAAGATTGAACTGCGGACGCGTATTTGAGTTATATATACAGAGCATTTGTATGGAATCATTTTTAATAAGGGGCAAAATTAACACAAATTCAATGTAAAGTATCCGAAGGGCTTAACAGTCGCCTTGGCGAAAATTCCTTACCTTTGCACCCAAAAATATCGAATTAGCATTAATATGCACGAAATCAGAAATATAGCTATTATAGCACACGTCGACCACGGTAAAACAACGCTGGTTGACCGCATTCTTCATCAATGCCAGCTTTTTCGTGAAAACGAAGATGCCGGAGAATTAATCCTCGACAGCAACGATCTGGAAAGAGAACGTGGAATTACCATCCTCGCCAAAAATGTATCGGTTCGTTATAAAGGGACCAAAATAAACATCATCGACACCCCTGGTCACAGTGATTTCGGTGGTGAAGTAGAGCGTGTACTGAACATGGCCGACGGTGTACTGTTACTTGTCGATGCCTTTGAAGGCCCGATGCCTCAGACCCGCTTTGTTCTGCAAAAAGCACTCGAATTGCAGTTGAAACCCATTGTAGTTGTAAATAAGGTAGATAAGGCTAACTGCGATCCCGAAGGAACGGCCGAAGCCGTCTTCGATCTGATGTTTAGCCTCGACGCAAATGAAGATCAGTTAAACTTCCCCGTAGTGTATGGTTCCAGCAAAATGGGCTGGATGGGCGCCGACTGGAGTGAACCCGCTGAAGACATCAGCTACCTGCTCGACACGATCATTGAAACCATTCCTGAAGCCACCTTTGCTGAGGGCTCAGCTCAAATGATGATCACCTCCATCGATTATTCATCCTATGTTGGCCGGATAGCCGTTGGCAGGTTATCGCGTGGGTTTCTCCGCTGGGGCATGCCTATCTCGCTGGTAAAGCGTGATGGCTCGATCGTTCCCTCCAAGATCAAGGAATTGTACACCTTCGAGGGTCTCGGCAAAGAGAAGATCAAGACCGATGTCAGGGCAGGCGAAATTGTTGCCATCATGGGGCTTGAAAGTTTCGATATCGGTGATACCGTTGCCGATGCTCTTGAACCCGAAGGGCTTACCCCCATCAAGGTGGATGAACCCACTATGAGCATGACCTTCACCATCAATACGTCGCCTTTCTTCGGCAAAGAAGGTAAATATGTAACTTCCCGCCACCTGCGCGAAAGACTCTACCTCGAAACCGAGAAGAACCTTGCCCTCAAAGTTGAAGATACTGCATCTGCTGACTCATTCTTAGTTTATGGCCGGGGTGTATTGCACCTCAGCATCCTGGTGGAAACCATGCGACGCGAAGGCTACGAATTTATGCTTGGGCAGCCCAAAGTAATCACGCATGACGTCAACGGTCAAAAGCACGAACCTGTTGAATTTCTTACGGTTCATGTACCCGAGCCTTTTGCCGGCAGGGTGATTGAACAGGTGACCCAACGCAGGGGCGAAATCCTCAACATCGAACACCGCACCGACCGTACCTACATGGAGTTCACCATCCCCTCACGCGGACTAATCGGATTGCGCAACGCGCTGCTCAACGCCACCGAAGGGGAATCGGTGATGGCCCACCGCCTGAAAGGATTCGAACCATGGAAAGGTGAAATCCCCGGCAGGCGTAATGGCTCACTCATCGCTATGGAAACCGGCCCTGCCATCGCTTATGCCATCGACAAACTGCAGGACAGAGGCCGTTTCTTCATCGATCCGGGCGAAGATGTCTATGCAGGTGAGGTGATAGGCGAACACATCCGCCCGGGCGACCTCAACATCAACGTGTGCAAGACAAAGAAACTTACCAACATCAGGGCTTCAGGCACCGACGACAAAGCCGCGATTACCCCATCAGTCAACTTCTCTCTCGAAGAAGCCATGGAGTACATTGCCGACGATGAATTTCTGGAAGTGACCCCCGCCGATTTCCGGATGCGGAAGATTTACCTGGATGAAAACGAACGTAAAAGAATGTCGAAGTAGCTTCACATAAACAACAACTCCAAAACCGTCGGACGAACATCCGGCGATTTTTTTATGCCTCGTCGTTACCCATTTCCCAAAACAGGAAAATCCAAAGCGTATCATTGTCCGAACCCCGGATCGGTAATTTACAGAGCCGGTTAAAAGGAGTTGACGCCCTGTATACCCCGGACAGGAACCAAAAGAAAGGAGCAACGGCAATAGCAAGGTGCAGTCGACTAAACCATATACACTCCCCGAAGTCAACCGGCTGCCCGCTCCTTTCCGAAGCCTGTCCAGGCCATTTTGTCTAAAAACGCCCCCCAACTGATACGTTATCAGATGATGTAAAAAAATTTCTCATCACAGGTATGGGTTTGGCTTAATATTTGTCAGGATTATCATAGAAGGTTAACCAATAATAAACCATAGATAAACCCTAAGCGTACGGTTGAGGTACGGTTGATGTACGGTCGATCTACGGTCGATGCACGGATGAACGATGAAAATGGCTTTGGCCTTGCCCCTCCCCGATAGCTATCGCGGCTATCAGATGTAAAGACAGTGAGAGATATTCTGCTCATATAATCGGAAATCAAACAAATTTTCAAATCTGCCAGTACCAATACGCGTACAACCCATAACCTGAATCTGACAGAAAACGATGACGATCAACCAGCAACCGGCATTCAAACATCATGAGGTGGGGGCACATCATATTCAACGCATTTTAACATGAGAAAACAAGCCTCTTACTTCAATTTCTTAGCGTTTACTATTCAAATACAACTCGTCATCTCTTTCACTTCTCGTGATTCGGGATGTGAAAACCCTTAATTTGAAATGCAGAGACACTTCGTAAGTTGTCAACGAATTACACGAAGCAGATATTCGTTTAATTCGTTTAATTCGTTTAATTCGTTTAATTCGTTTAATTCGTGGATAAAATGAGCTGTCAAGGTTTTCTGCGAAGAGGCACGAAGAATAAATTCGTGTAATTCGTGAAATTCGTGGATAAAATGAACTGTCAAGGTTTTCCGCGAAGAGGCGCGAAGAAAAAATTCGTGTAATTCGTGTAATTCGTGGATAAAATAAGCCGTCAGGGTTTCCCACGAAGAGGCACGAAGAAAAAATTCGTGTAATTCGTGTAATTCGTGGATAAAATGAGCTGTCAAGATTTTCCGCGAAGAGGTGCGAAGAAAAAATTCGTGTAATTCGTGTAATTCGTGGATAAAATAAACTTTCACTGTTTTCCGCGAAGAAGCGCAAAGAAAAAATTCGTGTAATTCGTGGATAAAATAAGCTGTCAACGAATTCCCCGAAGCAGGTATCCGTTAAATTCATACAATTGGTGGATTAAAACAAATGTTCTCAAAAGCCTTGACATTTAACCTGAAAGTAATTATCTTTGCAAGAGGTGGTTTAGTACAGCGAACAACACACTGGTTCACAATAGCGGATTACACCAATTTGGAAGTGAGACGGAAGTTTATAAATACCGGAACTATACACAACAGCGGATACAGGGATATGATGCCATAATTTAACAATATTCTGTATTATGAGAAAAGATTATCCAGATTCAATTAACGGGTTAATAGCACAATGTTTAAATACTATTATTAAGCCCACGATCTCTCCCGATCCTTTAAAATGGACAAATGACAAGGCATTATTGGAATTGGCTGAATTGTCAGAGATTTTCATTGACAAAAATCCTTGCCCCTCTTCCAGATTATTATTTAAAGATAATTCTTATTCATTGCACTTTTCTTATGGTCAAATTCTTTCATTACTTGAAATTATTAACCTATCATATAACGTAGCACTATTTGAGCCCATGCTTAACAGCAGCATTACTCAAAAGCAAGATTTGCGTTTCATGAAAGAGCAGTTGGAAAACAATACTTTTCTTTTAGATTATTCATATCTGTTAGATTTTTCTAACGACTATCTTCTTAATGAGTCTTTCTGTACTCCAGTTCCTGATTCAGAAACAGATTTTGCATTTGTGTGGCTTTTATTAGATTATGCATTGGCTTTTATTTGTCTGCATGAACGGGCTCATATTCTTCGGGGACATTGGGATTATCTAAAAAAAGAGTTACTTACAGATGAAATTACTGAAGTGCTATCTCTAAAAGATATACTAAAAAAACAAACCGGGATCCCTAATTTGCAAAAAGAGTTTAAACCAACAGATGATATTTTGGCTTTTACCGGAGAACAACTTCAAAGACAAGCGTTGGAATTAGATGCTGATTACTGGGCATTTATTGAACTAATAGCACGAAATACCCAAAAATCGTATGAATGGGTTTACGACTATCCATTTATAAAAAGCAAAAAGGATATAGTATTTTTAAGTAGTTGTGCCGTTTCCTTTGTCTTCCTTCTGTCAAAACGAAATCAGATTGTAAATAATTATTTCGATCCTAATTCGCCTGATCCATCATTACGGCTATATCAAATTGTTGATATTCTGGCAAATCATTTAGATATATCAAAAGAGGAAGCTGAAAAAGGGATACATGGGGTACACGAAATTCTTCGATTAGCAGATTACCTTCATGAAAAATATGGGATCATCCATTCATCCAAAGTATTCAGGTTTCATGGAGATGATTTTGAGGGTTCTGTTTGGGGAGAAAATGCTCTTAGTTTTTATTATGCGAGTACTGAGAGATTAAATTCTATGAGACCTAAATTAAATAAATATGAAAGAAGATGGTTATAGCAAAAACCCAAATAAGCTTATAACAGAGATAAGTAATTTGGATGATGATGAATTAGATTTATTGTTTTACAATGCAATTATTTCTGATTCGATGGGATTTGATGGTAGTACCATTAAGGAAGCCATTAAAGGCATTTCGCACTATTTACAAAAGAATAATAAAAAATTCAGAGCGGAAATTTGTCATAACGAAACTATTGTCGGTTACATCTCTGATAATAAATCAAAAAACAGGACTACTTTAGTTGAAGCGATTGCAGCTTTGCTGATTGTATATTTGCCGCAAATAGCAGCTCTGGTTGCAGCAGAAAAAATCATCAGAATTGGTTTATCTTCTTATTGTGAGAAAGAAATATCAAAATAACGTAGTTTGGTTTCATGACTCATTTCTTAGTAATTGGCATAAAATGCCAACAACATAAAAATAAGCAAATTATGTTAATAACCTGATGATACCTTTTACTATTTTATACAATATATAAATCTGGCATTCATTATCTTAAATGTAATATTAGCACATCTGACACAAAAACATATGAACACCAGATATGGATGGAAAAGAAGCATATTATTCGATATCTTAACTCAAATTTTCTGGTACAGCATGAATCTTGCCCGAATAGAATTCTTTGTACTGTTTTCCCGGCAAAGTAGTTTGTTGCTTAAAAATAAATACCGGCGTCCTGATTAGATACATTTCACAACTTATGCTCTTCTGAGATAAATTCATCTCAGAATATTTAAGCTCTTTCTTAATTCTATCATCGTAATCTTAATGTTTGCCATGGCACCATTATATCCTTTGATATAAAGGCATCAGGTTTGGTTAATAGAATTACAGCTTCGTGAAAGTGTTATATAATGGATCATTTGAGCATGATACGACCGGCACAATTGTGAGTGATACTGGTGGTACATTTGGAGTGATATTATCAGCATCCTTCAACAAACACGGAATGGTACAGTATATATACTTCGTTTGGGCCTACATGGCTGGCATCTTTATACATTCACCGGTACACATCAAAACCAAATAGCACAGTCGATAATTACAAAGCAGTTTCAAGTACGGTCTAAACTACATAGCTAATATTCTATTTTCTAATGATCGAAAAGAAATCAAAGAAAGTTGCAAATTTTCGTGATATGCTTAGATATCTAATACATATAGCGCGAGCAGCTAATAAATACTATCTATATGCGCTGTAACGCAAAACGCCAAATAGAAGGCAGACTTTTCACTGGAGGCTATTGGTAGGCTGTAACGATTTAAGGTGGCGTTGAACAAAACCCAGAATGACTACTATGATGGAGGTTAATTTTTTATGGTGCTTGAGCCTTTCGAGTCAGATCTGAGCTTAACAGTAAAATTATGCTTTCTGTTTTTAAAACAAAACGACGGCGTTTACTAACTTTGCGAAAACCTAATGCCATGTCTTTCATCGCCGACTTACACATTCACTCGCGGTTCTCGCTGGCTACCAGTAAAGAGCTCACTCCTCCAACACTCCACCTGTGGGCTCGCAGAAAAGGAATTGGCCTTGTGGGTACAGGCGACTGTATCCATCCGAAATGGTTAACTGAACTTGAACTGATGCTGGAACCTGACGATACAGGCCTCCTGAAGCTAAAACACGAATTCGGGCACCCGGAACTTAAATCTGCCCCTGCCGGCGATGTAAGATTTGTACTGACAACTGAGATCAGCAACATATACAAACGTGGAGGACAGGTACGCAAGGTGCACAACATCCTTATCTTCCCTGACTTCGAAGCTGCCCGTTCGCTGCAGCAAAGGCTTCAGCGCCTTCAGTTCAACATCAGCTCGGATGGACGCCCTATCCTCGGTCTCGACTCCCGCGATCTGTTAACGATGCTGCTGGAGGCCTCCCCCCAGGCAATGCTGATTCCCGCCCATATATGGACACCCTGGTTTTCGGCCCTTGGCGCTAAGTCAGGGTTCAATTCCATTGCCGAATGTTACGGAGAATTGACAAAACACATCCATGCTGTGGAAACAGGACTGAGCAGTGATGCCCCCATGAACTGGCTTATCAGTTCACTCGACGAATTCACCCTCATCGCCAACTCCGATGCCCATTCGCCTGAGAAGCTCGGGCGTAATGCCAACAGGTTAACGTGTGAAAAAAGCTACCAGGGATTGATGGATGCATTGAAAGGCGGCCCGGATGCTGGCTTCGGTGGAACAATTGACATGTTCCCCCAGGAAGGGAAATACCATTATGCCGGTCACCGAAAATGCAATGTTGCCATCGACCCTGCAGAAAACATCAGAATGAAAGGGATTTGCCCGGTTTGCCACAAAAAGCTTACCGAGGGGGTGATGGATCGTATTGCTCAACTTGCTGATAGGGCCAATCCCCTTGAACGTCCAAACCGTGCCAGTTTTCAGTATGTCATCCCGCTGAAGGAGATGCTGGCCCAGGTTCACGGTTGTGGAGAAAGCAGCAAAACAGTGACCATGCTTTATCACCAGCTTTTGCAACGATTGGGACCTGAACTGACAATACTGCTTGATATTCCAATCGGTGAACTTCAGCATAAGACCTCCCCGCTTGTTGCAGAAGCCATCAGACGAATGCGCTCCGGCGAGGTGATCATTCACGAAGGATATGACGGAGAATATGGCACCATACAGGTTATCAGACCCGGAGAGCTCATGGAATCAGGAAGCAGTACAGGCTTCTTTGATAGATCTGACAGCACGACGAGAGATTCCCAATCACCACTGCTGCGCTTCGATCCGGCAAAGCTCATGGAGCTAAAATCGGCACCGGTACTCCCCAATTCTTCGCTGGCTGCCGAAAAGACCAGTCATTATCAGGCAGCGCCAAGCCTGCTAAACAGCAAACAACAACAAGCCGTCAGACACACGGGCTCCCCTCTGCTGGTACTTGCAGGTCCGGGAACAGGGAAAACACGCGTGTTGACCGAAAGAATAGCATGGCTTATCAATAACTCGGGCATAGCGCCTGAAAAAATTATTGCGGTGACTTTCACGCAAAAGGCTGCCCGTGAGATGCAGGAGAGAACAATAAAACTGATTACCGGATCATTAACCGACGCTCCGTTCATCAACACCTTTCATGGCTGGGGAATAAACTGGCTGAGACAACATGCAGGTGTTGCCGGGTTGCCCGACGATTTTAACGTGGCAGGTGATCCCGAGAAACGAATCATATTAACGGAGGAATTACAGATTCCGCCGGGTGAGATTGCAGCCAAAATGGCTCTGATCAGTGCCATGAAGCAGAAAGCAGACCAACCTGATGTGGATGAAGTCATGCAGTCTATCAGAAACCGTTTTGATGCCGCCCTGCGTGCAGCCCGACTCATCGACATAGATGATCTGGTCTGCCTGCCTGTAACGATATTACAAAAAGATGCAGAACTGCTGATCGAAGCACAGCATGCAACCCGCGCCCTCCTGATTGACGAGTACCAGGACATTAACGCCGTGCAGTATGAGCTTGTAAAGTTGCTGACCGCCGATGATCCCTCAAAGCTTTTTGCCATCGGTGACCCTAACCAGAGCATCTATGCTTTTCGTGGTTCCGATGTGGCTTACATCAACAGGTTCGTAAACGATTTTAGCGGCGCTGTTACCTATAGCCTCAACGAAAGCTATCGCTGCCCCCATAACCTGTTGACTGCGGCCCGGCAGGTGATTGACAACGAAAACCAGACGATTCAGATTCAGGGAATTTCACATGGAACCATGGTTAAAATCACTGAGAATCCAACCGAAGCCTCTGAATCCGAATTCATCGCCCGTACAATCGACAGAATGACCGGAGGTACCCGTTTCTTTGCCATCGACAGTGGTATTGCCGACCCGGGCGATATACCTGCAGACATCGATCCATCACAGATTGCCATTCTGACAAGAACACACCGGCAGCAGACATCTATTTGCAAGGCATTAAATGACCATGGAATTCCCTGGCGCTCATATCACCACATGGCGCCTTTCGCCCAAAAACCCGCTTCCGATCTTATCACCATACTAAAGGCCCTTGACAACCCGCAAAACAATTTTTACCAGCGTCAGGCTACACGCTTCTTCAGCAGTCAAAAAGCATACGGGACCTTCATGAACAATTTTCCTCTCAACCTCACCATTTCTGAACAGCTCTCATGGATTGGAGGACAGGTATTTCCATCATTGCATGAAGGCTACCGGGAAATGATCAGAACGAGTGAGTCGTTCAGACATAACAAGCAAACCTTCTGGCAATACATCAACACCGGTATCATGGCCGATGCACTCAGTCCGGATGTGACGGCTGTGAACCTGATGACACTACATGCAGCCAAGGGATTGGAATTTGATGTAGTCATAATTGCAGGGTGTGAAGAAGGGATCATCCCTTACACCTTTGGAAACCGCAAAAGCCCCGACCCGGAGGAAGAACGCCGGTTGTTGTATGTAGGGATGACCAGAGCCCGTAACCTTCTGTTACTGACACATGCCCTTGAGCGAACAATCTTTGGGCAACAGGTACGTTTACCCCGTAGCCGGTTTCTGGATTCGATCAGTAATGAGCTTACCGAGTTCGTAAAACAAGAAACCTCACGGAAACAGGCCGACATTCAACTGAGTTTGTTCTAATCATACGCCCATGAAATTGCTTTCATCCTGTTTGGTAGTTTCTTTCCTGCTGATGAATCAGTTACTGACTGCACAAAGCGTGCTCTACAGCCAGTATCGGCGGGTCGATATGGCATTGAATCCTGCATTGACGGGCATGACGCCAGGAGCCTGGCAGGCGGAGGCACTCTGGCAAAACCGTTCCTTCGGGTCCGATACTACCCAGAACACCTACCTTCTGCAAGGTTCCTACAGATTTGATTTTAGAGGAGTATCAGATAAGGGTTATGGACTCAGGATAGCATACGAGGACAAATACAGCATTGCCATCGGTGTGCTGGCTGAGATGCGCAGAGCAACCAATTACCGGGAACAGTTCACATCGGCCTACGGTAGTATAGCCCTGCAAATGAAAACCGGCCGCAACGGCATTCTTTCAATCGGTGCACAGCCGGGTTTCTTCATGCAACCCTCCTACTACCCGGTAACAAATACTTCGGCTGAGTTGTACAACGACACCATTTACATGCCCGGCACACCCAAAGCCGCGAAGTTTGATGTGAATGCAGGAATTCTCTATGGTCAGGGACGAATGGAATGCTGGAACGATGACCAGTTATATAAATTTCAGATCGGACTGGCAGCCGGTCACCTGACAGAACCTTGGATGCGCGATAGTCTGCCACGCGTTCCCGGGCGTGAAATACGAGCACACGCCTCCTACCTGTGGGAGATAAACAGGACGTGGGGCGCCATTCCGTCGCTGCTATTTCAGTATGCCGATGAAAAACATCTGCAGGCCGGTGTTTCTATGATCTATCGCAAACACTTCAGCTATCTGGACCGAATCAGAGGAGCCTTGTTCTACCAGACTACAGGGCACCTGACCCCTGCCCTTGGTATGAGGTTTTATTGGGGTAACCGTGCAACATATGGCTTAGATATGGAAATAAGCTATGACATCTCCCTCCGCGATCAACAACCATACGGTTGGCATAGCCGGGGCTTTGAGATAAGCTTAAAATTTGGTCCAATTTCAAGATGCTGGTCTGCCGATCCATGCTCTGGCGCTTACCAGCACGAAAGCTACTAAAAGCTGATCACCTGCATCACAACAATAGGAGGTTAATCCTCAGCGCTTCTTGTCGGATTCAGGCATTAATCCCTAAAAACAGATAAATAAACAACGCTCTGCCAGACATACTTTTCAAAGGCGGGTGATCTGATTATTCTTAATAAAGCATTTAAAACATGCCGCACCAAAGGGTATTTAACATATTATTCTGCCAATTATCTTATTTCAGGGGGATAAGCCCCTGAACATTTTACCATTTAAGCTGGCGTAATAAACAAATATAGAGAAGATCGTGCGCTAATATATCAGAAATAAATTTCCTGTCGCATCCGCTCGAGTGGTATATTCCGTTCGAGTAGCAATTCCCACACATCAAGAATCATTTGTGAATTACCGCATAGCATGATCTCCGAATCAGCCGGGATTTGAAAGTCTTTGAGGAAATCGGTTACACGACCCATGAAGTCACCGTCATCGGCGCGCGATGTACAGGCGATGTAGGCTCCCGAATTAAAATCAGCACGATCGCAGGCTTCAGATGCCTCCCTGATTCCATGTATCAGTGTGAACCGCAGATCTGGGTGTGATTTCACAAAACTATGGAACGGTGAGATACCTGTGCCGGTAGCTATCAGCAAGTGATGGCGGTCAAGCGATCCGGGGCGCAGGGTAAAATAGCCATTAGGGCCATCAACTGTAATTTGTTCACCCGGTTTGAGCAAAGCCAGCCGGGGAGTTAAGCGGCCATCATCCACAATCTTCACGAGCACCTCCAGAAAGTCGTCGGTTGGGGCATTATAAAGGGAGTATTCACGCATTTCGCCGATATCCGGAATCCCGATCGTAACATGCTGACCTGCTTTAAAAGTGAGCTCATCACGCTGAAAACGCAGAACAAAAGTTGTTGCCGTATGATACCGTACCGAAATCACCCGATGCTGTTGTTCGCCTCTTAAAAAGTGTACCATAAAAAATAAACTGTCCGTTTTCTCCAAAGAACAAACCAACTGCGGTAAAGTTGCAGTCGGGGAACCTAGAATTCTCCTACAATGGCACCACGATCGCTGAATTCAAGTCCGGAACGGTTCTTTTCACGCCCGTTAACATCATATTCAATCATGACTTCCTTCCAGAGATTGCCTTTATCATTGTAAATCCGCAGGGTAGTCGATCTACGGTTACCTTTCTTATTATACAGGGTCACTTCCGTTTGCTGGCGTTTGCTATTGTATTCATAACGGTTCTGCAGCCAGCTATTTTCTTTATCATTGGCATCATAGCCGATGAGTGTCGATTGACGCAACAGGCCGTCACTATAAATAAAAGTATTGTATGTGCGGGAAACCGGTGTACCATCAGGTGATTTGCGCCAAATTTGCTCAGAGGTTCTGTTATTCAAACTATCATAAGTATAATGATACTCATTACGGGTTCTAACCTTGCTATCAGGGCCTAAAGTAACGTCGCGCCGCTCGGTCATATTTCCATTGGCATCCTTCACGATGCCTGGCCTGAATTCATTCTTCGCACAATCGGGTTTGACTGCTGCAACATCGGATTCAGTCTTTCCGGGTGTCGGCTTCATGTTACATGAAGCCAGACCGATGACTATCATCACAGTTACACTTAAAATGAAGATACCGTTTTTGAAATTCACAGAAATGATCTTTTAGAAACAGTAAAATTAAAACTTAACGTTCAATTCCCGGCGCATTTTCTGAATTATCCCTCAACAAGCCGGCGGGCACGGGTAACACCCCTGATACGTTCCAATTTGTGCAACAATTCATACAGTTGAAGCGAGTTAAAAACATGCACACGGATTCTGCCATCAAATTGCCCCCCTTTCGACTCGATGCTTACGCCCAGCATGTTTATTTTAAGGTCATTGGTGATAAGCTGAGTTATTTCATTGAGCAAACCCATACGGTCTTCACCAGTAATCCGGACCACGGTCTGGTAAGGCTGCGCATCCTCGGTACCGCTCCAACGCACTTTAATCACCCGATGCGGGAAACGTTCTTTCATATCGCGGGCATTGGGACAATTACTCCGGTGAACGGTTATTCCCTTGGTAATGGTCACAAATCCGAACACGTCGTCACCATGAATAGGAGTACAACATTTAGCAAGCGCGTAGCTCATGTGCTTACCAGCTCCTTCAAAAACCAATTGCTCGTTGGCTCCTGATAAGGCCGTAAGGGTATTCAGCCCCACCTTACGGTCAAACTTCGTGATAACGGGTGCTGCCGGTTCCTCATCCTTTTGCAGAATCAAATCCCTGACGTCGATCGGATCAATCTTCTCAACGCCAATGGCGGCATAGAAATCAATCATGGTCTTCATCCTGAAATGCTTCAGCAATTTCTCATTGAATTCGTCGGTGAGTACAAGTTTCCAGTTCTTCAGTTTACGACCGAGGATTTCACGTCCGTTCCCTGCATCGCGCAATTTCTCATCATTCAGTGCTCTTCTGATCCTGTTTTTGGCTCTGTTGGTTACCACGATATTAAGCCAGTCGAGCTTTGGCTTTTGACTCTTCGTAGTAAGAATTTCAGCCACATCACCATTCTGAAGCAAGTGACGAATGGGGACATTTTTGTTGTTCACCCGTGCACCCGAGCAGCAGGCTCCTACATTTGAGTGAATCTCGAAGGCAAAATCGAGCACCGTCGCTCCAACAGGGAGTTGCTTGACGTCGCCCGCGGGGGTAAGTACATAAATAGATTCACTTTCAGGATGTGCCGGTAATCCGCTGTAAGAGCTTTCATCGGTTTCCGACTTTTGTTCAAGTAGTGTTCTGATCTGCTTAATCCATTGATCTGAAGCCCCCGATTCACGCCTTTCTTTATACTTCCAATGGGCGGCATCGCCGCGTTCGGCAATTTCGTCCATGCGCGTCGTTCTGATCTGTATCTCTACCCAACGGGTATCAGGGGTCTGAACTGTAGTGTGCAGACTTTCGTAACCACTGTCTTTAGGCTTCGTAATCCAGTCGCGCAAACGTGAAGGATCGGGTTTATAAATATTGCTAACGATGGAATAGATCTTCCAGCAATCGGCCTTTTCATTCTCAATAATTTTGCGGGAGATTATTCTGATAGCAAACAGGTCATAGATCCCGTTGAAACCGACACCCTGCTTCTGCATCTTCGTGTAAATAGAAGGAATCGACTTGTAGCGCCACTTTATCTCACAATCGAAACCATTACGGTTCAACTCCTTGATTACAGGTTTCAGGAAAGCTGAAAAGTAGGCTTCCTGCTTCGGTTTTGATTCATCAATCTGCCGTACAATGGCCATGTAGGCTTGCGGTTCGGTAATACGCATAGCCCGTTCTTCCAGATCAGCTTTAATCTGATAGAGTCCCAGACGGTGGCAGAAAGGGATATACACGTAGAGGGCTTTTCGGAGAATGTGTTTTCCTTCAGACGCACTCACTTTATCGTAATGCCGCATCGAGAAAAGGTTTACAGACAAGCGGATCAGTATGACGCGCAAATCGGTGGTCATCGACAGCAACATCTGACGAAAATTCTCCGACTCGATGCTGATCTTGTCGAAATTAAGCGATTCGAGGATACGCAGTCCGGCAATCAGCTTTAAAATGTCGCTGCGTCCATCCAGCCAATCACCCGTTTCGCTGATTTCCTTATCGGTAAAAGTGTACGCCAGTGCAAAGGCAATGATTGAAGACGTCCCAAGCCCTACTTCTCCGGCAATAATCAGGCTGATATCAAAAAGCCGGATGAGCTGGCGGCTGCTCTCGGCACTTTCATCAGGGAATTTGGCAATGCAAAGTTGCACCGTATGACGCAACAGATTGGTCTCTCCTTTATGTAAAAGTGGTTTTACCGCAGCAAGAAGTTTGCGGTATTTCTGGAGGACAAGTTTATCGGTAGTTGTTATAACCGTCATTTAGTATTAAAAAAAAACGCCGGAATAAATACAATCACTCCGGCGTTTGAAATTCAACCTTTAAGAATTATCCTTTGGTGAGATCGCCGGTTTTCTCGCCCCCCTGCCTTGACAAAGGATTGGCAATGTTTTCACGCATGCGGGTATCCGCCTGAATATTCTGGAACTTGTAATAGTCCATGATTCCAAGGTTACCACTCCTGAAAGCCTCGGCAATGGCCAGCGGAATCTGTGCTTCAGCCTGGATCACCATGGCACGGGCTTCCTGTGCCTTCGCTTTCATTTCCTGTTCATGTGCTACAGCCATCGCACGACGTTCTTCAGCCTTGGCCTGAGCGATGTTTTTATCTGCATTGGCCTGATCCATCTGCAATACGGCACCGATGTTCTTTCCTACATCAATGTCGGCGATGTCGATAGAGAGGATTTCGAAAGCAGTACCACTGTCAAGACCTTTGTCGAGTACCAGTTTGGAGATGCTATCAGGATTCTCAAGAACAGTCTTGTGGCTTGGTGAAGAACCGATTGAAGAAACAATACCCTCACCTACGCGGGCCAGTACGGTCTCTTCACCGGCACCTCCGACGAGTTGACGAATATTGGCTCTCACTGTAACACGGGCTTTTGCAATAAGCTGAATACCATCTTTGGCAACAGCAGTAACAGGAGGTGTATCAATTACTTTAGGGTTAACCGACATTTGAACTGCCAGCAACACATCGCGTCCGGCAAGGTCGATAGCACTTGCCGTTTTGAAATCGAGGGTCATATTGGCTTTTTCAGCCGAGATCAATGCATTGACAACCGACTGGACATGTCCTCCAGCCAGATAATGCGCTTCCATGTCATTGCGGGTAAGTTTAAGTCCGGCCTTGGTTCCTGCAATAAGGCTGTTGACAATAACTGAAGGTGGTACTTTACGCCAACGCATCAGGATAAGCTGAAGCAGCGAGATATTAACACCCGAAACGAGTGCTGAGAACCATAATCCGACAGGGATAAAGTAAAATATCACCCACAGACCGAACAGGGAGGCTATACCAATAGCCAAAAAAGCAAATACAGTTCCTTCCATGATAATTTATTGGGTTTTAAGTTTAACGAAAATCTTTTGATGATCGATTTTTACAATTTCTATTTCAATACGCTGGTCAATAAAACCAGACAGGCTGTGAACCTCATAAAGTTCACCATTGATTCGGGCCTTACCGGCAGGTGCCAGCCTGGAGATGGTTTCACCTGTCTCACCTGGTTTAACCTTTGCAGCATCCACCAGATTCACTTTGGAGTCGATCGTATCATTGAGCATCAGACGCTTCCATGTCCGCGATTTCAAAGAGAAATAGAGAGATGCTATGGCACCGACAAGGGTTGAAAAGGTAACAATCACACCGACCGTTGTACCATACCCGGCCCATGCCTGCCAGATGCCAATACCAATGGCAATAAAACCGAGAACCCCGGCAACCGATGTACCCGGAATAACAAGAATTTCAAGCACCAGAAGTAACAATCCGGTAACAATCAGTAGAATGATAATGGTAAGTGACATAATAGCTTATTATTCAATCGTCAGGCTCAACTGTCGGTGCGACAACTCATCAAACAATACCTTCAATTCGGTAAAGGAACCGCTTTTAACCGGACAACGACCTTTAACATGTGCCGTAAGCGCACATTGTTCGGCCTGCTCCTGCACATGACCAACAACCTCCATGAGGCAGTCGATCACATACTCAAATGTATTCACATCGTCATTGTAGAGTATCAATTGGTTTTGATCCGACAATTCCGAATCCTCCTTCCTGACAATTTTCTCAAGTGTTTTTCCCATAGAACATAATACCATTTGAAGGCATAAAAATAATCATTCTAGCGGTACGTTCGATAAAAAACAGAAATTCATTCCGACTGTTAATAACATTACACAAATATGCATATATGAGCAAACAGGGATACATCACTGACAATAAACACCTTATTAATGATCACTTCGTTGACAGCCTCAGGGATTCTTTTGCCAGGGGCTTACCCGGACTGTCAGCACAACTAAGGATGTCGCCTCCTTCCAGAGAAATTCTTATGCAGAACCCTAAGCACCACCATCCACCAAGAAAGGCCGCCGTTTTGATCGCCTTATTTGAAAGCAAAAACGAATTACATACACTCCTGATTACCCGCAATGAATACCCGGGAATCCATTCGGGACAAATAGCTTTCCCCGGAGGCAAATATGAGCCTGCCGACAATAGCCTTATTCAAACCGCTTTAAGAGAAACTCATGAGGAAGTGGGCATCGCGCAAGAGTACATCGAGACCATAGGCTGCCTGACCGAGTTATACATACCACCCAGCAATTTCAATGTAACACCCGTAGTTGGCGTTCTGCGACAACTACCCAATCTGTTACCCGACGAGAATGAAGTATCGAAGATCAACATCATAAGCCTCAAAGAGCTTTTCGCTCCTGCAACCAGAAAACTTTTACAAATCGACACGCCTGTCGGCAAGATGGAAACACCGGCCTATTGCCCCGACGGACTCATTATATGGGGAGCCACTGCAATGATAATAAGCGAACTGCAACAACTCTGGCTTGGGTTCTCTGAGATCTTATAACCTAACGAGGGCACAATGGGGAGATATTTCCGCATTTGGTAACAGAACCTCATTTCCGATACCAGATAAAAACTTCCGGGGTTAAAATCCAGGATGCGGCACTTAACAATACTTGTACCAAAGTCAAAAAACTGTTCGAACTGTTCAATGATTAAATTGATTCACATCAAAATGTTAAAACATGTAAGGTGACTAATTTTTTGAATATCTGATTTAAATATCAAATTACCAATTGTTTATATCATTCGGTGAAAATGCAATGATTTTCACCACCGGTGATGGCTTTTGCACTTTCGTTCGAACTTCGATCAATGAACAGTGAAAATTGCAATTTTTAAGAATGTTCGTTCAATGTTCGTTCAATGAAGATTAAGTAACCAATATCACACTTGAAAACAGCTTGATAATCAAGAAAAAGAGAGACCAAAGTTAGGCCAAAGATATATCAAAGAGGGAACGGAGCCTTTTTTTACATATCTTTTTAGCGGGTTTACAGTAAGTTATAGGAAACTTTGGCGTTGGCTATGGCTTTGACTTTGACCTTGACATTGGCTTTGGCTGGATGAAAGTATCAGGCCTAAACAGATTTTCAAATAAGCATAAGAGCATTAATTCTCTTTATCCATTTCCAGGAGGCCATGCTTTTCGTTTTTGGTATGACGCTCGATGAAACCTTCCAACTGGTCGGAGAGCAAACGTTTGGCAAGGATGGTCTTTTTATCATCCAACAGGTAGATGACAGGGGTGCTGTAGATATCGTAAAGATCTTTGAAAAAGGGAGTTAAGGCACGAGGGCCATTCACATTCACAAAGTTCATGTCATTTTTCTTCACATACTTTTTCATCTCGCGCATATTGGTGTCGGTACACACGGCATACACTCCTATGTCATACTTTTCTTTCATTCGCGCCACCATATCCCTGATTTTTGGCACTTCTTTCTTACAATGGCCACATTCGGGATCCCAGAAAAACAGCAGGGTATAGCGGTTTTTCATCGAATGCATTGATTGTAACCGCAATGAGGTATCCTGCATAATCAGTTCAGGTGCAGTTTTACCTATCAGAATCGGACGCAGTTTGTTGGCTTTTTTGATCACATTCTCACGTACTTGCTTATTTATCCAGAAATCCATCTCGCCACTGGCATAGAATTGATCGACCATGTAAACAAAGGCAGCATCCATTCCCATGATTTCACTCCTTTCAACATAATTAGTCAGATACCATACGAAATAGCGATAGGTATCGCGACCCTTCTTCACCAAGGGAAGCAAACGTTCAACCTCTGACTCAATGCTATCGGGCGACTGCAACACCAGTTTGGTAAAATACAGATTCAATTTTTGATGGTAAACAGGAGTACGTATCAATCTGTCATCGCCAAGATCAAAACTGTCAAAAAAGTGATTCTTATAGTATCGGAAAGCGAACAAAGAATCGACGGCTCCATTTGCAAGTTTTGGCGCTTCAGGAATCCGTGGTTCTGATTGGGCACCCACGAAGGCAGCCACAAGCAATCCCTTGTTGCCGGCAACGAAACCCGAAATATATGCCCTGACAACAGAATCGGTGCCGGCAATTTGCTTCTTGCACCATAAGGCAGAATCACTATCCTTGCCATTCCGCTCGATACATTTTTGCCAGGCAGTAACCTCCTTTTGCCTGGCAGACAAGTAATTGATGTAGGAGAAAAACAGACTGACATCCTCCGATCCCTTCACCTTAATACTACCGGCAATGTTTTCAAATTTCGTTTCAATGGTCACTTGTTGCTGTTTGTCGAGCAGGAGTTCAAGGTACCTTACTTTTTTCTGTCCGGCGATGATATACATTCCACCCGGCAGAAGCGTATCAGCACTAAATGTGTACCATCCCCCCCTCCCTAGTCTGGCGGTATCGTCGACATATTGTTTGTCACCATAGTAATGAGCAAGGTAAAGAACCGTATCGGAGATTCCCTCAATTTTCAACTGAAGCTTCAGACCATCCTTACCCGAGCTATAAACGGCTGAATGAAGACCCACCAGCATCAAAAAACTCAGTATTAAATTGCGTATCATTTTTTCTAAGTATAATATTAATCGTTAATATCAATCAAATTTGAGCTGCAAAACCGGAATAGAAACAAGAAATCACAACAACTACAACGTCAAATGCCCTTCTGGTATTCTGTGAACTATGACTACCATGCAGGCGGACAAGGGATGCAAATTTAGCAAAACCAGCCTGAATGCGAACAAAACCTTATTCTTGATTCTTCGTAGAAACAAAAATGGGTAATTTTACGTTCATCAAACGAAAGTGAATTCTGAAGAACAAAATGAAGAAACAAAACCTCAGTTTACAATCATGAAATACAAGGGTATACTGGCTAGTGCCATCATAGCAATTTCAATATCAACGGTAACATTGGCACAACCGATGTCAGAACAAATGCGGCAAGCCCTTACGCAACGTGATGAAAATGCACGATCCTACAGGATGATCCGCGATACCATGAGCTCGAATTCATGGTCCAACCTGATGCGGCTTGTGCATCATCTTCAACGAGTCTCGTCGGCCGACAGTGTAATACTGATGGAATATGCTGATCTGTATACTACCGGGATTGTGCAGGCCGCATCGATGCAGATTAAGCTGGATAGCCTGGGATTGGCTGCTCAGAAAAAAACCATCAAATCCGAAAAATCCGGTTTCTCAGTCATCAACCTCGTGATCCTTGGACTGGCTGCTGTCTTTGCAGCTTTGGGTGGATATCTTTATTTACTCTCGGGCAAAAACAAGCATAAGAATAGTACAACTCCCTCTGCCAGAGAAGAGGAGCTTAAAAATGAAAACCTCGAATATGAATCAAAACTGGCAGAGATTAGTCAGGTTCTGTCAGAGCTCACCACCGAACGGGAAAAAACGGCCTCTGAGATAGATGATCTGACCAAAACGCTGCAGCGCGAAAGGCATCAACGGACAACCTATGCCGAGCATTATGAAAAATTAAATAACGAGTACAACCATCTGAAGGTAAATCTGGAAACGCTGTTGAAAGAAAATGCCGAACTTAAGGCATCGGTTGGAAAAGCGGCCGCGGACAATCAGAATGAACCCGACAACGAATCGTTTATCAGCGAAATAGAAGCTTTGCATGCTTTGTTAACTGCCAGCAACGAGGAAAAAAAACAACTGGTACAGAAACTCGACGAGGTGCAATCGGCCCTTGAAGCCCTCCGGCATGAGGAAGGTGATACATCGGAAAATCAAGCTCAAAAAGAAGAATACCACTCCCTTTGTCATGAACTCGAAGAAACGAAACGGGTGGTTCTGACACTTGAAACAGAACAGCAGCGGCTTTCAGGTGAATTGGCTGCAGCTCACGAAAAAGCAAGATCACTAAACAACACCCTGTCCGACACAAGGTTACTGACAGGTCATCTGGAATCGATGAAGGATTCACTCATGAATCAATTGAAGAATGTGAGAGAAGAAAACAGCAGTCTGAGTGCAGAAGTAAACCTCATGAAGGATCAGATCAGTAAAAACGAGAAGAATCCGGAAGTTTGGGAAAAGGTCAACAATGAACTGACTATTGCCATGCAACGACTTGCTGAAGAAGAAATGACAAACAAAAAGGCACTTAAAGAAATTCAGCAACAGAATGAATTGATTGCCGGATTCACAGCCTCCAATCAACAGAATCAGGAACTCATTGCCGGGTTAAAAAAGTCGAAAGAAGAACTCACGAAAAAAATGAAAGAGATTGAAACAGAACTGAGCCGGAAAAATAAGCTTGAACGTGAGCTAAAAAAGCTTTTATCAGGTGGCGAATAATCACATGGATTAGTCAGACAGGCCAAAGAGTACATTATAGTAGTAACCGAGCGATTCAGGGATAACAGCCCTGATTCCCCTTGATGACTTCCACCATTCTGTTTCACTATAGGTACTATCGGGCATGGCAATAATTCCTGTTTCAAAACCATATTGTTCACCTACCTGCCGGTAGATTTTCCAACTACGACGGCTATGAACACTAAGCGAAACCACATTTACACGACAAGGGGCAACGCCGAGTTCCTTCAGTTTTTCAAAACCTGCCCTGGCATTTTCCACTGAACGATCGCGCATTACCAATCGGGCAGGTGCCGCATAAAGTCGAAGCGAATCCACCCCCTGATGTTTAAGAATTTCAAATGCAACCTCAGCCAATGAATGGTATTCAGAGAGAAAAGAGCCTTCACTGATTTGCTGACCTGTAGTAATCAGCAAATCGTAATCTCCACTTTTGAACTCATTCGCTGCTTCCTGTAATGCATAATCAGGCAGAAATCCCTCAACCATCATTATACTGGCCTTACTTAAAGGTTGTCGGGGAGAAAGAAATTTCTGAATGGTAAAGGCCCACGAAACCACGGCACACAGCAGGAGCAATAATACCAGCAGCCATCCCGTCAGCGTTAACCGACGTCCGGTAGCAGGCTTCGTTAATCGAATGCGGAATCTCATCTCGATAATCTTTCAACAAACATACAATTAATTCAAGAATTCAGGTTATATCCAAACCCGATAGCTATCGGCAAAAGCCACAAGACAACCACATCGTTCATTAAAAGCCGGTGTTGTGCTGTGTTAAAAAACCGGCACACAAAAGTGTTAACATTCATTTAATACAACAATAATATATCATTAACCCATGAGGCCATCGGTTGGAATACTTTTGCATCAAAATAATCCGAATCATCATGAAAAATAAAATTATTGCCTTTCTTTTTGTCCTTACCCTCTCAGGAATGCAGGTCATGGCCGACAACGAAGGTCAGACAATTGCAGAAAAAGCTACTTCACCTGAAGTTGCAACTATAGCAAGAACGATCACAGGAAAAGTATACGATCTGAGTACAGGCGAAGTGTTGGCAGGAGCTGAAGTCATCATCGAAGGCACCGAAGTAAAGACTTACTCCGACCTGGACGGCAACTTTACCATCACGGCACTTCAACCCGGCAAATATAACATCATTTGTTCATTGATTTCCTACAATAAGAGTCTAGTGGAGGATATCAACACCACCGAAGCAGCCAACAGTTGCAAGATCGCCCTGGAACCTTCCCGTTAGTCATTATAATATTATTCATCATGAATCCGGTGCCTGTACAGGTACCGGATTTTGTTTTTGCATCGCGGAGTGTAACTTTTTTGGGGGTTAGTATGTCCTAATCAGGAGTCATTTATCAACCCAAAAATATTTCACATGAAAAAAATGTTTTTTAGTGTATTAACGTTGAGTCTGATGTTTATTGGACAAATGACACAGGCTGCACCTGTGTGGCTATCCAATGAAAAAGGGACCGAAACTGAAACCAGACAACTGGCAACCTTTACCAACATCATCAGCAGTGGTTCTGTCGACATCATACTTAAACACGGCACCGTGCAGGAGATAAAAGTAGTGACCGACAAGGGACTTGCACATAAAGTTAGAACCGAAGTGAACGATAATACCTTAACCGTTAGCAATCCGGGTCAATATTGGAATGTAAAAGTTTTACGCGTTTACATCACGGTGCCGACAATTAAGGAAATCAAGCTCACAGGTTCGGGAGACCTGGAAACAGAAGGCACTTTCCCCTGTAACGATCTGTTGTTTAACATCCGGGGATCAGGAGATATTAAGCTGAATCTTAACACTGTCAATGTTAAGGGCTCCATTTCAGGATCAGGTGATGCAGAAATCTACGGGGTCACAGGCGTTCTGGATCTAACACTTTCAGGTTCCGGTGATATCGAAGCAAAAGGTCTGAGGCTGGCTAAACTATTACTTCAGGTGAGTGGGTCGGGAGATGCCGAACTGGAAGGCGTAGCTGAGAAAGTCACGATAGGGCATTTCTCTTCAGGCGACATCAGTCTGACCAGGCTGAAAGCTCAGGACGGTGATCTCGAACAAAGAGGTTCGGGCGATTGCTCAATCTTTGTTACCAACGAACTCAATGTTTCCAACTCCGGTTCGGGAGATGTATATGTCTATGGCAACCCGATGAAGAAAAGGGGAAGCAGCCATGGCTCAGGAGATATCTATTACAAATAAAACTATATACCATGAAATTAATTAGATTATTTATACCAGTAGTGCTCGGGATTTGTCTGCTCATCCCTTTCACCGGTTTCAGTGGCAATGAGGTTACCACAAGGACACATAAGACCCCTGAGTTTACGAAGATAGAGGCCGGAGGTGTTTTTAAAATCTCCTTTAGAGTTGGCCCGCTGGCTCCAATAATCATTGAGGCTGAAGATTTCGCCCACGAAAAGATTGAAGTCTCGGTACACAGTGGGCTTTTGAAATTAAGTTGCAACAACCTGCGCAATATGGATCATGATATTAAGGTTACGATTGTGGCCCCTGCGCTTGAATCAATCGATATGTCGGGAGCTTCAGCCTTTGCCACTATAGGAACCCTTAAAGCAGGCAGCTTTTCAATAGAAGCATCAGGTGCCTCAGAGGTACTGGTAAATGTGGAAGCGGCCAATACCAAAATAGATGTAAGTGGAGCCGCGAAGCTGACGCTAAAAGGAGATTCAAAGCAGATGAACGTTGAGGTAAGCGGAGCTGGTAAATTGTATGCTGAATCATTTGTTTCAGCCAATTCCGATGTTGATGTAAGTGGCGCCGGCTATGCCGAAGTTAACGTGACACAAAACCTCGAAGCCGAAGCGTCGGGTGCCGGTTCGATAAGATACCACGGCAATGCACGGGTAAGAAGCCACACCTCGGGTGCAGGCAGTATCCACCAAAACAACTGACCTTTCAATTTGATCTTTCTTCACAAAAGCTAAAAGGTTAGCAGGGCTTTTCTTCGGAAAAGCCTTTTTTTTGCCTGCACTCAACAGCAAAAGCCAATTCATGTGTATATTTGCTTTCCGTCAAAGTTTTCAAAGAACAATTCCTCTCTGTCGTTGTTTGGAAAAGGTTAACAATTTAACATCCTGATCAAGGCACTAAGCTGCATGATGAAAACGATATACTACACACTGCCCCTAAGCCTCTTAATATATCTGTTACCACTACAAACAGTATCAGGTAACACACAGGCTCAATCCACTTATCGAAAAAATGAGCAGACAGTTCAAAATCAGAAAACCACTGTATACGATTTTGACTTTAATTCATGGCGACAAATTGAATCAGATTCGGTAAAAGAAGAAAAAGTAGAGGCGTTGACCCGGGCTTACATCAAGACCTTAGACGATTACCGGCAGGTAGAAGAAAAAATGGCAGAAAACAAAGTAACAAATATTGTTACAATCGTTGGAGCCCTGTTTCTTGTACTGGTATTCTTTCTCTGGAAAGTACTCAGTCAGTCACGGTTAAAAAATGAACTATCTGCAATAAGAATTGAAAAAAACAAAAGGAAGAAAGAAGACCTTGAAATATTGCATCAGTATTTCTCGAATCTCAGCCATGAGATCAGGACCCCGTTAAATGGGATTTCAGGGATGTCGGAATTGCTGTCTTCGACAAGACTCACAGAAAAACAGGAAGAATACCTGAACATACTGACTGCTTCCGCCAATAATCTGATGGCCAACGTAACAGATCTGATAGAATTCAACCGTTCAGAGCAGACCATGGCCAATGCCGACGATCTGCCCTTCGATCTCCACGACATCATCAATCAGGTAATTGATATGGCATCCGATAAGGCATCTGAAAAAAGAATTCATCTCTCCCTGTATACCGATACAAGAATACCCCAAACGGTTAAAGGCGATGCTTTTATTCTGCGTCACGTTTTATCGCTGCTGATCAGAAATGCGATTGAAAGAAGCGATTATAAAGATGCCGGACTGAAAGTGGATCAACTTCAACAAAACAACAACCGTACTGAACTGAAATTTACCATATTCGATAGTGGGAAACCTTACCCGTTTGATTTAAACAAAAGCCTTTCAGTGCTTGAAACACCCACTGAAAGTATATTGGGATTCCTTGACCAACATGAAATAGCACGAATGAAGACGGCCCTCCATTTTCTCAAAATTATTAACGCAACCTACGGCATTGAAAGCCATGGGCAGGAGGGTGTCCATTTTTGGTTTACCGTTAAATTTGAACTTACCGAAATCAAACAGGTTGAAGAAGCTAAGTTGAGTTTGCCCAATATAAAAGTACTCATCATCGACGAAAACCATACCAGCCGTTCCATCTTCAGGCAGTATATAAATTATTTCGGGTGCAAATTTGATGAATCACTCAATATTGATGAAGGATTCAATCAACTTGTTACTGTCGGCAATCAGATGCCGTACCATTTCGCCATAATAAATTCAAGAACCATAGACTCCGAAATACTGGAAAAGATCAGACGTTTCAAAGCAACGCCACATGGGGAAAGCACAAAAGTTATTCTGATATCAACAACTGGGTTTATCCTCTCTCCATCTGAGTTAAAAAATGACGGTATCGCTGCTTATCTTAACAAGCCGGTCAGAATAACCGATTTGTATTACGTATTGTCCTCAATGGCCGAAATACAACCGCATCCTGAAAAGACTACCGGTACAATTTCTCCTTCTGGTGCCGGCGACGGCCTTACTATTCTTTTAGCCGAAGACAACCTCATCAGCGAAAAAGTGGCTGTTGCCACCCTGACAAGGTTAGGACACACAGTAGATGTTGCCGAAAACGGGAAAGTTGTTCTTAAAAAACTTAACGAAAGACGTTACGATCTCATTCTAATGGACATAGAAATGCCTATCATGAACGGAATCGAGACTACCGAGGCCATCAGAAATTCGAAGATTGTCGGTGCCGATGGCAATGCCATCAAAATTATCGCACTAACGGCTAATGCAATGCCTACAGACCGTGAAAAGTGTTTGCAGTCGGGCATGGATGGATACATCAGCAAACCGTTTAAACACGAAGAATTAATTGATGCGCTCAGTTCAAAACATTAAAACCCAATAATTATGAAAAAGACTATACGAATTCTCGTAATCGAGGATACAGAAGATGTAAGAAACAACATCATCGAAATACTTGAATCAGAAGGCTACGATGCTTTAGGTGCAGAAAATGGAAAAATTGGTATCGAGACCGCCATTCAGGTAAGTCCTGACCTGATATTGTGCGACATCATGATGCCCGTTATGGACGGGTACAATGTACTGGAGTCATTGCGTAAAAATGTAATCACCTCCACCACGCCATTTATTTTCCTTACGGCTAAAAACACACGTGATGACTTGCGTCGGGGCATGGCTCTGGGTGCTGACGATTATATCGCGAAGCCCTTTACAATTGATGAATTGCTTAATGGTGTTACCACGCGGTTAAAAAGAGCCGAAGATTTTAAGATAAAAAGCGAACAAAAGCTCAATGAACTCACCCGCAATATGGGTGTCCCGATCACACGTGTTATTAATGAACCCATTAAAGCAATCATAGGATTTTCCAAGATGGTGATGACCGAATACATGCATATGGAGAAGCCTGAAATCGCAGAATTCATGGCACTCATCTACAATGCAGGCATGAAACTCAACGGCGTCATTCATAAAACACTGTTGTTCTATCAGCTCGAAGCATTATCATACAAAGCCGAAGAGATAAAAACACTACAGGAGAAGGTATCCTCCAACAGTAAGTCAAAAACAACTGAAATATGCGCATCGATCGCTACACACTTCGGACGTTCAAACGACTTAATGCTGCATATTGAAGCAAATACCAATCTTGCCATTCCGTCAGAATTCCTTGATGAAGCACTTACACAGCTCGTCGAAAATGCCTTTATCTATTCACCTAAACGATCAAAGGTAAAAGTAGTAGTCGGTTCTGACGGTACGCGCACATACTTTACCATCAGCGATGAGGGGCTGGGCATGACGGAATCACAGATTGAGAGTTCAGGGGCTTTCACCCGCTTTAATGAAGAATTTGCTGCACAGGAAGGGATAGGCCTTGGCCTCACTATTGTCAGAAAGATCAACGATTTGTTTGGCACCCAACTCTCGATCAACAGCACTCCGGGTGTTGGAACCACTGTAAGGTTCTCTGTCCCCAACGCTTAATTTAACCTCATCCAATGGCTGTTCAGTATTCGTCATAGTGAACGCAGCCGGCAGTTCAATACTCATCTGACCACCATATACATTTTGCACTAAATAAAACCGCCTCAACGGAATCCGTTGAGGCGGTTTTATTTGGTGCACCAGATTATCTCAGCAACATCACGTGTCCCTGATTGACATAATTACGTCCATCAGGCAGTCTGAAGGTAACAATCCATGTATAGACGCCCACAGGGCATTCACTCCCTTTGAGATTTCCATCCCAGGCAGCATCGCGTTCTTCTGTCTCAAACACCAGCATTCCCCAGCGATTGTATACCTGCAGCAAGTATGTTCCTTCCATCTCGTACTTCACCATAGGCCTGAAGTGCGAGTTCAGTCCGTCGCCATTGGGCGTAAAAGCATTGGGAACCTGGAACAGCAACTCCGGATAAATCCTGATGACCTGATTGGCCGAATCACGACACCCTTCGAAGTTGGTAACCCATAGTGTTATGTTGAAATTGCCGGTATCAGGATCAATCACCCGGTTGCCGGTTGTATTGGCAAAGTCGTACAACACACTCTGCGCATTGCTGAAGGTGAGGCCATTCACCTGCCATTCCCAGCCGATGATCGGGCTATTGTTCGCGTTTGAGTTATCGGTAAAGTAAAATTCAGGATTAAAAATGCTGGCACTTTCGGGTGTAATGGTCATTTCGGCAAATGGCGCAGGCTTAACCCTGATAAAGGCTGTATCGCTTATACCACAATTATCAGCAGAAGTAATTCTAAGTACCACGTGATACTCACCAGGCTCGAAATAATGGGAAGCGACGGAGGTATCGGTTACCGTGCTGTCGCCATCGCCCCAGATCCAGTGATACTGATCATAAATAAAATGTGACGTATCGCTGAAGGTAATCTCCTCATCCTGGTTGCAGAAAAGTCCGGTCTTAGGTGAGAGGTAGATCACCGGACTTCTGCCAAGATTAATTTCCCTGATTAATGTATCAACACAACCAAAGCCACTCCACACGATAAGCTGCACCTGACGTGCGGTATCACCTACAAAGCGATGAACTGGATTCTGATCAATTGACAGGGTTCCATCGTCAAACAACCACTTCCAGGCTGCAATGGTATCGTTAGAAGCAACCGATTGATCTGTAAACACCACATCGGCATTCTCACAAAGGTTTACTGCACTGAAATCAGCTACTGGTGCCGGGAGAACTTCCACCGTGTGACTTATGGTATCCTGTACCAGCTGTCCGTTGACTACTCCTGTTGTAGTGAGTTTGATACTATAGGTTCCAGCCGTGGCAAAAGTATGAGTAACAGTAGGTGTGTAGGTAAAATACTGCTGATATTCTCCATCACCAAAGAGCCATAGCCACGACGTTATAGCACCCGCCGGTGCAGACATATCATTCAGCGTCACCGTCATTCCCTGGCAAGCAATAGAATCTGCTGCAACGAACTCAGAAGTCAGGCATTTCACAGTTGCCCGCTTTACGATGGAATGTGTACATCCATTGGCAACATAAGCAGTCAGGGAAATGTTGTAGAACCCATATCGCGGAAAACGATGCACCACAGCAGGCGGTACGGGTGCATTAAAGGTAGTATCGGTACCATCGCCAAAATTCCACACCAACGAATCATTAATCGCCCCGCTGGTAACCGTGAGGTTGTAGAGTGTAAGGGTAGAATCACAATGCGGGACACCTTCATCCCAATTGAAATCTGCCAGTGGAGCGTCGGGCACATTGACTTCTACATAGGTACTGTCGAGGCAGTTATCAGAATTCCATGCCTTCAGTTTCACGAAGTAGTTTCCCGGTGAGGTATAGGTATGGCCGGGGTAGTATTGATTTGATGTATTGGCACCGCCTGAAGCAGGATCGCCAAAACTCCATTGGACAAACATCAGCGTATCACCCTGCGCAAGGTTAACCGGCTGGAAGTATGTAGGATGACCTGCACACCCGGGATCTACAGCAATCGTAAAACTGGATTCCGGCTTTACGCATACCTGTTGTATTGAAGTATCCTGGCAACCGGCGGCATTATTCACAATCAGCCGAACTGTATAACATGAATCAGGGTATTGGTAAGTATAAACAGGATTAGCTGCTGTTGAAGAGAATCCGTCACCGAAATCCCAAACTCTCGTGGTCACTGGAGAACCATTCCCCTGTGTCATATCCTGGAAGGTAACCTGACCACCCGGACAGAACACAGTGTAATAGTTAAATGCGGCTGCCGGTTTGTTACTGATGTTCACCGATTGGCCGAGAAACTGATCACATCCGAATGAATTGGTCACGGTAAGCGATACGAAATAGTTACCGCCCGTTGCAAAGGTATGAAGAGGATTTTGCTCCGTACTGGTACCTCCATCTCCGAAGTCCCACAACCATGTTTCAATGGTGCCTGCGGGTGTTACTGAAATATCCGTGAATTGGGTACCATCATGGGCACATATTCCGGCATAGTTGAAGATGGCTGTTGGCAAAGGCTTAACAAACACATTCATGACAGTATCGCTTTGGCAGCCGGAAGCATTTGTTACAATCAGGCTAACATTGTAATTACCCCAATTCTGGTAGGTATGCAATGGGTTCTGAATTGTAGATGAGCCCCCGTCACCAAAATTCCACAACCACGAAACAACAGGCACCAGGCTCGTTGTACTGTCAGCAAACTGAGTCGGATTAGTGAAGCAGACACTATCGGCAACAAATCTGGCCGAAGGAGCCTGTCCAATAACCACCTGATTCACGATGGTATCGATACAACCATTGATATTGGAAACAATCAGCCTGACATTAAACGTATCAGCAGAAGAGAATATGTGCATCGGGTTCTGTAACGAAGAGGTGTTTAGCACACCAGAACCCGGATCATCAAACAACCAGTTCCAGGTGACAAGCGGCCCGGCACCATTGGTTTGTGACAGGTCTGTAAACAATACAGCCATCCCCTGACAGGTACTTCCACTTGCACTGAAACTTGCTGCAGGATTGTTCTGAACGACGACAGGAATCGATACTGATGATTCACATCCGAGGGTATTCACAACAGTGAGGGTCACATTGTATGTCCCAGCCATTGCATATTGGTGAGAAACATCTGGCAGTGCCGGGAAATTGACCAGCACGGTATCTCCGTCATCAAAATTCCATTGCCACTGAACGATATAACCCTGCGATGAGGTAGACTGATCATCAAACAGAAAAGGCGACATTGTACAGTTCTGGGTACTGGGAATAAAGGCCGCCATGGGCAGTTGAGCAACCATCACTTGTTGGGTTACCGAAGAGGTACATCCGTTGGAGTTGTTTACTATCAGCGTAACCTGTTTCAATCCGGCAGAGGTGTAAGTATGCGTCGGATTGGCATTATTGGAATGAAGAGTTCCGTCACCAAAGTCCCAGTCATAGGTTGTGAGTACACCTGAATTCGCGATAGATTGATTAATAAAGGTGGTTACCCCGCCCAGACATGCCGTATCGGCTGTAAACTGGGCCAGCGGTTTATCGCTGATGATGACAGGATAACTTACCGTATCACTGCACCCCATGCCCGTACTAACCATTAATGTAACGGTATAGGTGCCGGGGTTCATAAATATATGTACTGGATTCTGTTGATAGCTTGTATTGCTGCTCCCTGAGGCTATATCCCCGAAATTCCATTCCCGGTTAATGATGGGAATACCGCCAATCGACTGCGAGGCATCTGTAAAGAGCACAGTTGATTCTTCACAATTGGCAGCGGGGAATGTAAAATTTGCCAGCGGATTTGCAGTAATTGCAACTTGATGGCTGACCTCAGCCATACAACCATTACTGTTAACGACCTTCAATGTAACCGTATAGGTATTGGGCAGTGCATAACTATGGATGGTATTTGGACTGGTAGGATAGTTTATGGTATCTTGTTCGCCATCCCCATATATCCAAATCCACTGCGTCAGGTATCCCTGCTGTGTGGCAGCCAGCGATGTAAAGCTGACCTCATTTCCTGCACAATTGGAACCAGAATTGGTAAATGCTGCATATGGAAGCCGGTAAACAGGAACAGCCATGGTCGTGTCGGATACACATCCGGCGGTATCAGTCACAGCAAGAGTAACCTGATAGGTTCCAAACTCTGCATACAAATGAGATGGATTCTGCTGATTGGAGTGCGTCTGCCCATCGCCAAAATCCCAGTCCCAACTATTGATGACGCTATTGGCAATAGCAGAAAGATCAGTAAACTGGGTCTCAAGACCCTGACAAACTGTATCGGCTTCAAATAATGCCGTGGGTTTAGGCTTGACAATAACAGGCTTAACCACAGTGTCGGCACATCCCTGACTGGTGATAACAATAAGTGATACCAGATAGGTTCCCGGTGTATTGTATGTATGCGCTGGATTTCGGAGATTGGATAAATTAGCTGAACCTGATGCAGGATTTCCAAAATTCCAATACCATTCCTGCACCGTACCACCAACACCAAGCTGTGTCAGATCGGTGAACAGCGTTAAACCGCCCTGACAGCCATTCATATAGGAGAAGTCGACAACCGGCTGTGGTGTAATGTTAATCTCACGTGTCAGGGAGTCAATACATCCATTATTAGACCATACAGTAAGGGTCACATTGTAAGAACCACTGGCAGGGTACAAGTGACTAATGCTGGGATTACCCGGCCAATGGATGGTATCAGGGTCGGAACCATCTCCAAAGTTATAGACCCATTCTACAATGTAATCAGGCTGGGTTGTATAGGAAAGATTAGTAAAGTGAACAGGCGAATTGCTACAGTTCGGGTTATCCCAGGTAAAGAGTGCCACAGGACTATCCTGCACCTTCACATTATGGGCAACAGTGCGCTGGCAACCATTTGTGTCGGTAGCAACCATTGTTACTGTAAAGACACCAGCCATTAGATAAGTATGCGTTGGATCGGAACTGCCTGAGAAGGTGGCTGTGTATCCATCACCAAAATTCCAGATTGTTTCAACAATACCGCCCAGCGAACTACCTGTCAGCGTAAACTGTGTTACGGCTCCAAGGCAGGCTGTATCAGCATGAAAATTGACCAAAGGGATTGGATAAACGGTAACATGGATTATTCCTGGCATTTGCAGGAAACAGCCTGTTAAAACATCCGTCGCAACTACATAATAAGTTCCGGGATTGGTAACGTAACCGAATGAGATTGGGCTGCCGGTTCCGGCGACTGGCGTACCAAGTGACCCTAAACCAAACATTAAAGTATAACTGATCCCTGTCTGAGAACCGTTAAGGATAAGTTCAATGCCTGATCCACCGGCACAGTATGAGCCATCTCCACTACCCGTTAGTTGGTAAGCAAACGGGATGGGATTAACCGTTACTGCAGCGGTGCCCGGAAATGAAATCCCACCACAATAGGCATCCGAAACAGCGCTGAGACTATAGGAAGTATTAACAACAGGCATAACATCGAAGACAAAGGGTGATGCCATAATACTACCTATCGTATAAGTTGTAGTACCATCAAAGTAGTCGATCGACCAGGGTGGTGTTCCGGTAAGGACAACAGAGAGAGGTGTTGATTCTCCCTCACAAATTACAGCGTCACCACTTAAGAAAGCGGTCGGTAGGCTATTAACAGTCATCCGGATGATATTCGATTCCGCCATACAAGTCTTACCCGGAAGCGAAGAGGTCACCACTCGTTTATACCAGCGATCAGTTGTCAGCACCGGAGCAGTATAAGTCTCTCCGTTGTTAACCCCCGAAGCGGCAACCCATCCCGACATTCCGTCAGGGCTCTGCATCCACCGGTAGCTGATGATTCCATTGCCTGTAGCAGGAACACTCGTAAACGGTGCCGGTGCATTTCCCTCGCAAATCGTCTGATCGACTGCAATAGAACCAGGATTGAGGTTATTAACGGCGATATGGACAGTAGACGTTTCGCCTGAACAGATGATACCGTTTAATTCAGATGTCACGATACGTTTATACCAGGTATCAGCAATTAAGGCAGGGGGAGAATAAGATACCGTATTGTTCACCCCGTCAGCATCAGTCCAGCCGGTTGTACCGTCGGCACTTTGTTGCCACAATATGTCAATGATTCCATCGGCTGTGGCTGGTGTCCCGATCAGCGAAGCTGGTGTATCGCCTTCACAAATCGTCTGGTCAGCGGCAATGGTTCCGGGATCAATATTATTCACTGTTACGGCAATCAGGTTGGTTTCTTCCACACAGGCCGTCCCGTTGAGCGTAGAAGTTACGATACGCTTATACCAGTTATCCTCCATGAGTGAAGGAGCAGCATACGTTTCAAGGGTGTTTGCCCCGGCAGCATCAGACCATCCGGTCATGCCGTCAGCACTTTCCTGCCATAAATAGGTGAACACACCATCGCCGGCAGGTGGCACACTACTGAAGGGCAATGGAATCTCGCCCTCACAGATGGTCTGATCGATTGCAACACTTCCGGGATTAGAGTTTATCACGGTAACACCAATGTAATTAGTTTCCGCAACACATGTCGTTCCATTCAGGAGGGAGGTCACGATACGTTTATACCATGTATCTGCAACCAACACAGGAGCACTGTATGTTTCGAGGCTATTCACACCAGGGGCGTCTGCCCAGCCTGTAATCCCATCGGCGCTTTGTTGCCACAGGTATGTATAGGTTCCGGAACCAGCAGGAGTAACGCTGGTGAAAGGAGCCGGAGCTGTCCCCTCACAGATGGTTTGATCGCCTGCAATACTACCAGGATCAAAGTAGTTCACTGAAACGTGTAGTATATTAGTCTCACTTGTACAGGTAATCCCGTTGACAGTAGCCATTGCAACGCGTTTGTACCACATATCTGCAAAAAGCACAGGGGGCTGATAAACCTCTTGCGTATTCACACCGGCGGCGGCCACCCAACCTGTTGAACCATCGGTGCTCTCCATCCACAGCATACTGATGGTACCATCGCCGGCAGGCGGAACGCTGGCGAAGGGAGCCGGAGCAGTCCCCTCACAGATTGTCTGATCAGCCGAAACAGACCCTGATACAAAATTGATAACAGTCACCTCAAGTACATTAGTCTCCAACGAACAGGTTATACCTGAAACCGTCGACATAACAACCCGCTTGTACCAGGTATCAGCCGACAAGGCAGGAGGAGCATATAATTCACCATTGCCACTACTGGCAACATTGACCCAGGCACCTGTACCATTGGGACTTTCCATCCATTGATATGTAAACAGACCATCACCTGCGGGGGCTACGCTGGTAAAGGGCGTGGGCACATCACCCTCACAAATCGTCTGGCTGGCGGCAACAGAACCTTGTGTAAAGTTAATGACGGTTATTTTTACCACATTCGACTCAACAGTACAAACCTCGCCGTTGAGCATCGAATTCACCACCCGCTTATACCACATATCAGCGTTAAGTGCAGGCGGATCATAGTTTACATTACTATTACTGCCAGAGGCCATGACCCATGTGGTACCATCAGCACTCTGCATCCAGTTGATGTTAATTGTTCCGTCGGCTGTGGGCACTGGTCCTGTGAGCGTCGCAGGAACAGATTCTTCGCAGATGGTTTGATCACCAACGACTGTTCCATTCGTTAAGTTATTGACTGATATCCTCAATGAATCTGTTGCACTGCTGCAAGTGATGCCATTCAGAACTGAAGAAACCTGTCGCTTGTACCACCTGTCGGCTACCAGCAAAGGTGGAGAATACGTTTCGGTATTGTTGGTTCCGCCGGCAGTAGCCCAGGGAGCCATACCAGTTGAGCTTTCAAGCCATAAATATGAAAAAACACCGGAACCGGAGGCTGGAACACTGGTGAATGGAACCGGTATTTCGCCCTCACAAACTGTTTGGTTGGACAAAATCGAACCCGGAGAGAACCTGTTGATTGTTAATGTCAGGTCGTCAGTGGTATAATTTGATCCACACGCGGAGATACCGTAGGCCCGCAATTGCAGCACGACTGTCACATCAGTCGGGGCAGGATAATAGATTGCTGAAAGTTGTGTCGCGTCGTCAAAGGTTCCATCACCCGTTGTTATCCAAAGCACTGAAGATTGATTGGAAGCACTCCCTGCGAGGGCGACATCCTCTCCCGGACACACGGTCAGATCGACACCTGCACTTACAACCGGTAATCCGGTAATCGATACAGAGCCATTCATCACGATCGGACAGCCATTAGCACCGACGCCTTGTACCGTGTAAATCCCCTGATATTGAAGACCAAAATTCAGAGATGATCCGGTCCCGGCCATTATAACGGACGGAACCAATGGAAGGCCATTCCTGAGAAGCTCATAACTGACACCCGCCTGTGATCCGCTCAGGGAGACAGCTATTGGTTCACAGTTCACTCCGGCGGGCAGAATATCAAACATTAATGGCCTTGGCAACAAGGTTGTACTGCCAATCATCGATGATTCACAACCTGTAAGGCTATTGACAGCAATGACAACATAATTACCGGCAGTATTCTGCACACCAAAATTTAGTACACTTCCTGTCCCGATAAGTTGTGCCACAGGCGTGGATATCAGATTGTCACGGATAAGCTGGTAGGTAATACCTGTCTGGCTTCCATTCAACCCGATTTCAATACCTGTACAGAAACTCCCCTGAGGAGTAATGGAAAAAACAGAAGGGTTTGCAATCAGCGTGGCCACTCCATTCATGATCTCGGAACACAAGGTGGACGGATTGCTTGCCATCACACTATAATTTCCGGGCAATAGCTGTACTCCAAAACTCAATCCTGATCCGGTACCGGAAACAGGCGTCCCTATCAACACTGTGTCATTCAATAGCAACTGGTAGGACATACCCGGTTCTGATCCATCAAGCCCGATAGCATCACCGGCACAGGCGATCCCACTCAGTGTGAGGTTAAATATCTGTGGTCGGGGAAGCAATGTCAATACATTGGCCATTGACGACACACATTGGCTCACATCACTGACAGCTCTTACAGTATAGTTACCTGCCAGATTCCGCAGCCCAAAGTTTAGCGGTGAGCCGGTACCCGGCAGGATGACTTCAGGCGGAAAATTACCGTTGAGCTGCAACCAATAGGTGAAGCCTACCTGTGAACCACCAAGACCAATCTCAATCGGCGCACAGGTATCTCCATGCGGAATGATTGAGTACTGAACAGGAAGGGGGTAAAGCGTAGCGCTTCCAATCATAATCTCTGCACAGGAGGTAGCAGGATCAACACCCCTGACGGTATAAACACCCGGAAAGTTTGGCGCACCGAAATTAAGCGGCCCGCCGGTTCCGATAATCGGAATTCCTGAATTGAACAAACCATCACGGATGAGTTGATAACTGATACCGACCTCAGATTCTTCAAGCCAGATTCCTTCATCCTGGCATACAATACCGGCCGGGATGACTGAAAACTGTTGTGGCGGGACAACAATCACTGTAGTACCATTCATTACCCGGGTACATCCCGTCGCGCTAATTGTGGCAATAACTGTATAGGACCCCGGTACTGTCTGAATGCCTAAACTAACCAACCCCGGAACACCTGTTCCGGCGATTGTTGATATGGTGACTCCATTATACTGCAGCTCGTAATTGACACCTGCTTCTGTTCCATTTAAAAACAACTCTGTTCCGGGGCATTGATTTCCGGCAGGAATCAAACTATACAATGCAGGCCGCGGATTCTGCGTTACAACTGCCACCCCATTCATATCGGTAATCCCTCCGGTAGTGGTATTCTCGGCCGTTACAGTATAATTCCCGGTAATGGTAAAAAGGCCAAAGCTCAACGCACTGCCGGTTCCGGAAAATGTATTTACGAAAAAACCATTACGCATCAAACGATAGGTGATACCGACTTCTGAACCCGACAATCCAACAGCAACACCCGACTCACCCAAACAGAATACTCCTCCGCCTGTTACATTGAATGACACAGGCATTGGAGTAGTGGCTATTGATGCTGTACCCGACATGATATTGGCACACTGGGTAGGCAGCAGCATATCCTGTGCAACAATCTGATAATCGCCAACCGTTGTTTGAAGTCCAAAACTGATGGAACTTCCGGTGCCAGAAATCGGGGCAGGAGGAGGAACGAGTGTCCCCCCAATCAATTCAAGCGTATAATTTACATTGGTTTGTGAAGAAGAGAGCCCTATGGCAACACCTGTCCCACCTTCCGGATAGGTTCCGCCACCAACAATTGTAAAGGCAGTTGGAAGGGGATCAATCACAATAACGGCACTTCCGCTCATCGGGGCCGGGCACCCGTTACGAGACGAAACAACGGTATAGGTTCCTGCAGCGGTCAGGTCAGGCCAGGTCAGCGGAGAGCCATCTCCAAAAATACTGGAACCCGAAACAGTATCTCCATCCAACAGCAGCAAATATTCAACACCAACATCTGAGTCGCTCAGGTTAATGGACAGACCCGTCTCACCCTGGCAATAATGCCCCCCGCCTGAAACAGTATAAGGATCGGGAAGTGGCGTAACGGTAACCATAACATTTGCTGAGATGGAATTATAACCATCAGATACAAGTACCGTATAGGTCGTTGTTCCGGCAGGTGTAGCTGTCGGATTGGCGATATCTGTAGCCGACAATGAACTTGCGGGCGACCATGTATAAGTATAACTACCTGAACCTCCCGAAGCATTGGCCTCCAATTGTGTGGCAGCACCTGCACATACCGGATTGGGAACCGCCGAAGGATTTGCAGTAAGGGCTGTACCTGTCAGATTCACCAATACGATATCCGAATTCTGGCAACCGGCTCCATCCGTTACGGATACTTCAAACTGTACGTTGCTATACAAATTTGTTGTTGTGGGCGTAAGTGATCCTGCGCCTGAAGCAATCGAAAGCGCGGGTGTCCACAGAATGGGCGATAAGGGCAACGTCTCGGCAGAGGCTGTGGCTGCAAGTGTTGTGGATGTGCCATTGGGAATATTTTGATCTGTACCGGCATCAACTACAGGCAAAGGCCTGACGGTCAACACAAGCTGCGAGGTTGTACCCGGGCAGGAGAGCGGCGCAGGACTAGAAGGGATCAGGTTGTAAACCACATCGATGCTGGCCGTTGTTGAATTAGTCAGGGTCTCGGTGATCTGCGGATTCGTACCAGAATTTGTTGAGGGTGTTATTCCCGATACAGCAGGTCGATTCCACGAGAATTGCGTATTAATGACACTACTTGTCGTTGAATAGGCAAACTCTTCACCACTACAGACTTCTCCGGTCAGGCCACTTGTAATAGATGGCAAAGCGCCAACTGTTATCACATAATCTCTGGCGGAAGCAGGACACGAACCAACCGTCCCGCCGGGCAGGATAGAATAGGTTACCGTACCATCGGCTACGGTGGGATTACTAATGGTCTGTACTGGAATGGTTGATGTTCCACTCGTCGTAAACCCGGTAAGCGAAGGGGGATCGGCTATGGCATTCCATGTAAAGGAGGTTCCGGCTACGTTGGAAGTGAGTACCACCTCTGTGGTAGGCACTCCTGAACAAACTGATTGTGAGAGCGGGGAATTCGTTACTGTAGGCGATGGATTAACAGTAACAGAATAGATTACACTGACTCCTTCACAATCGACGGGTGCAGCCCCAAAAGGCGTAATGGTAAAGTCAACCACCGTGGGGGCAATATTTGTACTATAAATGGTGATGGCAGGAATATTGCCTGTCCCGGATGACGGTGACATGCTGATGCCTGCAGGGACAGCAGCTACCCACGAGAAGGAAGTCCCGGGGAGTAAAGAGGTAAGGGTCACTGGTGCCGTGGCCCCACCTGCACAGATCGTTTGCGAGAGCGAGGTATTCGACACATCCCCTCTTGGATAAACAGCAACCCTCAAGTTGGAGGCAGTACCTACACAACTTGTTGGCACTGGTCCGGTAGGTGTAATCACATAGGTGACTTCACCCTGGCTTAAGGAACCTGAAGCGAGGGTTAAAATATTACTGATGGGTCCTGTTCCCGATGCCGTATATCCGGAAACAGATCCGGAAGTAACTGAAGCAGTCCAGGTATAAGAAACCCCCGTAGCCGATGACTGTGGAGTATAACTGAATGTTTCGCCACTACATACTGTATCAAACAATGGTGAAGTGATATCGGGTATCGGGTTTACCGTGATCAGAACGGTATTGCTGAGTCCTGCCTCACAAGGTTCGCTTGTGGCAGATCGCATAAAGTAGGTACTTTCTGTCAATGGCCCAGGGGAATACGTCGGGCCTGAAGCCCCTAAGGGAGTAAACAGCATTCCATTAAGACTATAAAACCAGGCATAGGTATAGGTACCTCCTCCCCCATTGGCCGGCGCGACAGATGTAAGTGGAGCCGGCGTCTGGCCTGCACAGATTGTCTGTGCCGCAGCAATCTGCCCACCATCAATGGGATTATCAACCAAAACTGTCAAACTACTGGAATTCGTGCATTGAGGTGTTTGATTGGTGTTGACACACACAACCTGAAACGTAGTATTGGCAAACAAAGTAAGCGAGAGTGGACTTAAACCTGATCCCATGATGCCGGCGGGTTGCATCCATAACCAGTTCACCCCTGTTGAAGGAGATGTAGTTACTGTCATGGTAATAGGATCACCCGAACAAATATGAGGAGGTACAATATTGGGTGTAATTGTAACTGTAGGAACTGTATTCACGACAACTCCTGTGATCGCTGACAAGTCGGAACAACCACCACCACTGACCCTGACCTGGTAATTACCGGCAAGTGTTACCACCAGACTGTCACTCGTTTCACCTGGCAGAGAAACGCCACCCTTAAACCACTCAAAAGTCAATCCTGCTGACATGGCCGGAGAACATTCCAAAATAACTGTATCGCCGGCACACATTCTGATCTCATTTATTCCAGAATCATAAATTGCATTTGATGTGGGAGAAAGACGGGCTGTAATAATCGGAGGACACTGGCCAAATGCTACTCCTGAATTAAGAATCAGGAATACACTCAATAAGAATAAAGTTGTTTTTGCTGAACAGACCTGATATACAGATCCCATTAAATTACTTCGCATAATCTTGAAAATTTGATTATTTCAGTGACACCAAATATCGTACGTAACCTGTTTCTAAAAGCCTCTCCATATAAAGGATAAAGTCCACACAAAGAAGAGATTTAAGCCAGTTCTGGCGGTCAGCCACAAACAATATTTCCGCTGATCATCATTGCTCCTTTGTAGTACATTCTTTTTTTTCATGTGGCCGGGAAGCAGAAAACCACAATAAAAGACTTTCTGCACAAATTACCATAAACTAATGAGCATGAAGCAGAAGCACGCGGGAAATTAAATAAAGTTAAACTAAAACTAAATGCTCAGAAGCATGGTTAATCAGGCCGGAAATCTCCTGTTATCAGGACATCGATTGTACGTGTATAGTTGTATAGGGGTTACATGATTCTATATTTCCGGATCACTACCCCCTACTGATTATCAAAAACATAAATAATGACCAAATACGAAACGCTCAACAAGACAGGCCACGATATGTAGAGACGCACGACCCTGCGTCTCAAATAACGACAACGGTCATGGAAGAGACGCACGGGTCGTGCTTCTCTACAAACATTCCTCTAACATACTGTAAACCCGCTAAAAAGATATGTAAAAAAGACTCCGTTCCCTCTATGGTCTAACTTTGGCCTAACTTTGGTCTCTCTTTTGCTTGATTATCAAGCTGTTTTAAAGTGTGATATTGGTTACTTGACCTTCATTGAACGAACATTGAACGAACATTCTTAAAAATTGCAATTTTCACTGTTCATTGAACGAAGTTCGAACGAAAGTGCAAAAACCATCACCGGTGGTGAAAATCATTGCATTTTCACCGAATGATATAAACAATTGGTAATTTGATATTTAAATCAGATATTCAAAAAATTAGTCACCTTACATGTTTTAACTTTTTGATGTGAATCAAATTAATCATTGAACAGTTCGAACAGTTTTTTGACTTTGGCACAGGAATTGCCTGGGGGCGACGGCTAAATTTTCCGGCACAGGGAGTGCCGGGATTAATGTCCGGCATGAGGTTGATCCATGAATACTAATTCCCGGACAACTAATCGGCCCGGCAGAAAACGTTGTTTTTGACATCTGACTAATAACACGATGTCTAAACACTGCACCACCGCCTTCCGGCATTTCATCGGGTGTAAAAGGGTTGGCAGAAAAGGCAGCAGTACCGGGGAGTATTAATCCCCATCGGCTAAAGATACCAACAAGATCGCGCGGTAATCCATAAAAACGGGTTTCAAATACAGGTTGCCGAGTTTTCTAAAACCACAAAGCCCGGCGACGTATCAACACCTCCATCATCCAGACAGGGAGGCGATTGCAGATTTACTGTGAATTGCGACATTTTCTCAGACGGTCAGTTCTCTTTTCTTCAATGCAAACGCCAAGGCTCCAAATACCGAGATGAGCACAAGTATAGACCCGATCAGGGCAATTGCATTTCCTTTCTGATAGATTACAGGCTCAAACTTAAATTCAATCAAGTGCTTACCAGCAGGTACTTCCATGCCTCTTAACAGGTAGTTTACACAGTAGTATTCCATCAGGTTACCATCCATGTAAGCATTCCATCCATCAGGATAATAGATTTCAGAAAACACGGCAAAACCTTTGTCGTCCACCTGTGCCTCATAGACCAGATCATTGGGCTTATATGACTTTAAAACAATCTTACCATTGTCAGAATAGTCGGTCACGGCGGGAAACGATTGTCTGAATTTTTGTTGAATAACCGCTTCATTTCTGGTATCCAGGTTATATAGGGAAATAATTTCGGCATCGGCATCCTTCACCGTTTTGAGAGTTTTAATAAACCATGCGTTTCCATCCGCCCGGCTGTTTGGTATTGCAATGGCATCTTCACGGCCCGGGTATATAATATATTTTGTATTAAGCATATTAATAACAGGTAATTGCGAAGTCAACACGCTTAATGTCGAATCATCACTGACTTTACCGATACCCTTTGAAAACACTTCTATTTCCCTGACCAGATGAAAGCTGATAAGTTCATCATATTTCTTCAGTTTCGCTCCATGGTACCCCCCGATGGACTTATGGTGATAAGACGTTGTACCGTCCATGAAAGGCGAAACAGATAAATTCAAAACCCGATAATCCAAACTCTTATCTTTCAATATTTCCTGATCCGCCCGGGTTAATGCATAGCTTGACTCAAACTGCGCTTTATTAACAAAATTATCACCGTTCAAATATCTCGACGCTATAGGCCAAAGATCAACGACAAACAAAAAGCCCAGTCCCGCGAAAAGAATCTCTTTCGTAATTTTCCGGGTAATGAACAGATATAATATTAAGGCGGCTAATGAAATAAAAATAAACGAACGAATTGCATCCTTTTTAAATATCCCGATTCTGGCTTTCTGGAGATTCAGAAGATAGACGGGAAGGAATTGGGCAATCTGTCCTTCGCTTGCGCCAGATTTTTTGTACAATTGTGCCAGTTTGGATTCTTCATCCGGAGGCGAAAATGAATTAACAGTTCGTGGCATCAGGTAACCAATCAGACAGAAACCTCCCACTGCAATAAATGAGATCAGGAATGCCCTTTTGACGCTTATTTGCTTTTTTAAAAAAGGTATTTTCAAAGCTTCCCTGCTGTTTACGACTTTGATCAGCTTATCGACAGTTAAAATTGCTAAAAGTGGTAAAGTCAACTCTGCAATAACCAATATCATAGATACCGCTCTGAACTTATCATAACCCGGGATATAATCCAGGAAGAAATTACTCAGGCCCATAAAGAATTTTCCCCACGAAAGCATCATACATAAGACTGTAGCTATCAATAGCGGCCATTTAAGGATATGATCCAAAACAAATAAGCCCAAAATGGCAAGAAAAATTATGATGGCGCCAATATATACGGGGCCACTGGTTCCGCCCTGATCACCAAAATAAGAATCCCCATTCGCCACCATCTTCCTGTAATCGGGATCGACAGCCTGCAACACATTTTCATCAGTATTCCCAATCGCTGAGCTCTTCCCTCCCTTAAAGTTTGGAATTAAAAAGGTGAATGTCTCCCATATACCATGGCTGTATTGTACCGCATAGCTTTTATCAAGGCCTGAAGTCTTGTCTTCCGAATTGCTTTGCATATTCTCATCAATCGTCAGTTCCGTTTGCCCTCTGGTTGAGAATTTGCTGTATTCACTGGTTGCCAGTAAGCTTCCGGCATTTGGCAGAAACCCGATTCCACCGGCTAAAACAAACAGTCCCGCCCCTATAAAAAACGATTTCACAGCTTTTTCCTTTAAAGCCCTGATAAGATAGGCCGCGAAAACAAGGGCAAAAACCATGAAGCCATAATAGGTAATCTGAACATGGTTGGCATTTAACTCCAATGCCAAAAACAGTACGCTGACCGCGAAGCCTGACCAATACTTCCGACGCATCAATAATATGATCCCGCCTAAAACAGGTGCCAGATAACCGATCGCGTTGGCCTTTGAATTATGCCCGACTTCCAGAATAATGAAGAAGTAGGAGGAAAAACCGTAGGCCAACGCCCCTGCAAGCGCTAACCATGGACTTATCTCCAGACATAATAGAAGAATAAAAAAACCCATGAAACACATGAAGATATAACCAGCCGGGTGAGGTAAATATAAATGCATGATCCTGTCAAGGTGCGACATCCAATTCCCTGTATAAATAGTAGAAATCTGATAGGCCGGCATCCCGCCGAACATTGAATTGGTCCATAATGCTTCTCCATTCCCGGCTTCCCTGAAGTCGGCCAATTCCTTCGACATTCCTTTATGCTGAATAATGTCGGATTGATGAATTACCTTGCCCGAAAACGCGGGACGAAAAGAAAGATAGGTAATCAACAGGAACAAGGGAATTGCAATGATAAACGCGAGATGTCTTTTAATGCCCATAGGTTAAATCACTTACAAATAATACTTTAGCACCATACAATGTTTCTTAAGAGCCTCAGGTTAAGAGGGCAACCCTTTCAGAAAAACTTAGCGGCAAATCTAAACAAATTCTAAAGCCGCAGGACATCGCAGGCGGATCCCTTCAAATGCCGAAACATACCGCAATTAAATTACCTTCATTTCACTATCGGTGGTTTTTTAGGGATATTGAGCATCAAGTCAGGGAACGAAAGTTTTAGTGTGATGTACTTCAATTAAATCGTTTTTGTATACATTTTTACGCATATTCTGATCACAAACAGAGGTGGATTGAAAAGGACATCCCTTATAAGTTTCAAATTGATTACCAGCGACAACTAATATTCTTGTCGGAAAAATGAAGGCTCTGCTACTTTTCCTGCCGGCTTCACTTACAAACTTGCAGATCAAAAAAAGGCTGACTCCAAAAATCAGGAGGCAGCCTTCTGTAAAACTTAAGACACGCGATTAAGGTGTATTCAATCTACTTTACAACCTGAACTTTTCGCGTATTCAATCCTTTTGAAGTGAGTATCTGCACAAAATAGAATCCGGGGTTAAGATTATCAATGTTTATTGCATACTGATTAGCTCCTACAAATTGCTTATAAACCACCTGACCGATAGAATTAATCATCTTAAGCTCAGTAATAGTTTCATCTGCTTTAACATACACCGTTTTGACTGCCGGGTTAGGATACACATGCATAACATCAGCTACATCCAGGTTAGATCCTGCAGAAATTGAGCCAGAGGAATAAAACAGGGTAATGTTCGGGCAATAGTCAGTGGAATAGCAAGATTCTGGTGGTGACATAGGGTCAAATGGAGCATCATCCCCTTCGGCAACACGCGAGCGGTTTGATGCGGTATCGAGTGTATTGATAAAAGCAGTACCAAGAACCATCTCGGGAAGTCTCTTATTCGAATAAATCACCAGGTTATCACCTTTATAAATATAAGAATTGTCAAGAGGAATATAAATCTGGTTTAGACCTCTTGAGAAATTGATATTCCCATCAAATACAGAGGTTAAAGTAGCAGGATCGACCCATGATGTAGAAAGATCCGAAAGCGTGGTTTCGCCCATGAAAATTTGGATGGGGATTTCGGGTAAATCGTTATCGAAGTAACCTGTATATTGAATGCCAGTAATCTCAATATTAGTCTGGTTAATTTCTTCAGGGAAATAGAGCGATTGGCTAAGACTGAAAAAATTGAAGAAGTTATAGGGAATCATGCTCACCGGCTGTGAACCGTTACCAATTCCTACTGAGACCGTATTACTGTTCAGAACATTTACAGAGAAATTACTTGTCCGGTTGTTTTCAGGGTTTTCATCGGGCGAGAAGTCAATGTCAGCATAGACGTTGGTACTGCCAATCAGTTCCTGTCCCGGAGTCCAAGAGAAAAGGAAGAACTTTTTCTCGTTAAAAGCGATTGTTTCACCAGGTAAAGAAGCTAACTCAATACCACCTTCCATCATTAATTTAACGGTATAATTTGTTTGAGTCAAATTGCCACCATTTAAGATCTCAACAAAATACATATTCATCTCATCGGCCTTTGGCGTCCCGTTTCCTGCAATTGAAACGGCTAACAAGTCATTGTCAGCAACGCTCTCCAGTGTAATATCATCGATGAGCCACATGTTAATTGCATATGAATTGCCTTCAAAACGGAAAGCATACTGAAACGTTGTTGCTCCTGATGGAACAGAAAAATAATGACTAATCTCTCCTTTTGGTATATTAAGCGTTCCAATGGGCTTATCCCACAGAGACTGCCAGTTCTGGCCTCCGTCAAATGTAATATCCAGACCTATAACTTCACCATAATCCATATCATAATTAATCAGGTACTGTGTATATTTAAGCCGTAAGTCCTCATAACCAGTAACGTTAATAGAAGGGGAAATCAGCCGGCTGGTGCCTGAAGCAAAACTGTAACCGAGATACAACTCAGGTGCTTCACCTCCTGACATATTGGAATTGGAAACAGACCAAGGAGCGTCAGCCCCATCAAGAACCCAACCCGGGGGTAATTGACCGGCCGGATAGTTAAACGCTTCATACATGATCGTATCTACAGAAACGACCGATCTGGGATTATCACCAGAACTTAAAGCTGTGGCACCTGAAAGTGAAAGGTTAAAGAAAAGAAAAACAGCTAACAAAGGTATGAACAGATTTTTCATAATTATAAAATTGAAAATAATGGCAAAGTAAACTCAATTGAAACCGCCAAACAATTGGTGCCAAACGCTATTTTCATCCTTAAAATCTTTAAGTGCCAGCACTTAATAATACTTGCGTAGCAACACCTATTTTATTCATTATAAGCAAGAAAGTCTGACTACCGACCAAAAATAGTATAAATTTGCGTCGATAAACACATTTATACTTAACGTGGTAAAAAAGGGACACTCAGTTACCATTCCAGATTACCTGAATTGCAGCCAACTAATTATCTTATCACTATTGTTGCTGATGGTGGTTATAATTGGCTCATGTAGTATTCCTGAAAAGAAATCTGATGCTGATAAAATTTTAACGGATCAGGCCAGGTCCGCTAAATATGAAAATATCTTTGAAGATATCCATAAACAAATATATGAAAACTCTTTAGGTGCCAGGGCTAAAGCAATCGAAACGCTAAACTCCCTTAATCCTGATGATCAGGTTTATAAAGTTGTATTGCTTAAGCATATAGGCTCATCTTATGTATTTGAGACCAACTACTCTGAAGCCATTAAATATTACAACGAAGCTCTTTCAATTGCCGAAAAAATTGAGTTGTATTCGGAGCTGGCTAATATCAACAACAACCTGGGTGTTATCTATAATGAAATAGGTAATTACAAGACAGCCTACATTCATTTTGTCGAGGCATTGAATTACTACGATTTGGCTGATATTAAAGACAAAAAAGTTGGAACCCTCAATAATATAGGGCTCGTCTATATCAATTTAAAAAACTATGAAAAAGCACTCACTTACTTTGACGAGGCTTTAAATTCCTTCGCGAAGCCCAAAGACTCCATCCTGATAGTCTCTGTAATGAATAACATCGCCCTGTGTTACATCTCGGAGAACAAGCCCGGTCTTGCGCTCGATTATCTTGATCGCGCGATTGATATGAGTGAAGATATAAACAATCAATATGGATTGTGTATTTCACACCAAATAATGGGAAACTTATATGCGGGGATAGATGAAACAGAGAAAGCTCTCAAAGCATACACAACCAGTGTTGAAATAGCCAGCGGAGCTAACCTGACCTATCAGCGGGCTATATCCAGACTTGGGATCGCGAGATTGTTGCTGAAACAGAACAAAACAGATGAGGCATTCAAAGTTACCATTGAGATCATGGGTTATGTAAAAGAGCTGAAGAGTCTAGTACTGGAAACCGAGCTTCATCAGGTTCTTTCAGCTATCTATGAGAAGAAGAAGGATTACAAAAGCAGCCTCATACATCTTCAGGACCACATTAAATCGCAACAGGAATTGGTAAACCAGACGGTTATTCACCAAATCTATGATGTAGAGTTAAAGTATCTCAACCAACAAAATAAGATGCAACAGTTGGAGTTGGAGAAAAAAGAATTAACCATTAGCAAAAAGAACAATTTACTATTATTTATATCCCTGATATTTGTATTATTATTAAGTGGACTTTATCTGCTTTATCTCAACCATCATCACAGGCAGAAAGTAAAACTTCAGAAAACAATTATTGAATTAACAGAAAAAAAGACCCATGCAGTGCTTGAAGCAGAAATTCAGGAGCGAAAACGAATAGGACAGGAATTGCATGATAGTCTTGGACATTTACTCTCACTAACCGGCCTGCATGCCAGCGCCATGTACAAACGTCAGGATATTACAGAAGAAAAAAGAAAAGAGTTACATGATTCACTCATGAAAATCATTGATGATGCATTCGAAGAGGTAAGAAATATCTCGCACAATCTTGCGCCTTACCTGCTATCAGAACGCGGACTCAAAGGGGCTCTCAAAAGCATTGCCGACAGAGTGAACCAAAGTGCCAGACTTACGATGAATTATGACACTTATGGCTTAACTGAAAAACTTGATAGTCTGATAGAAAACACACTATATCGTACGATTCAGGAAATTGTGAATAATACAATTAAGCACGCCGATGCCACATCACTCTTTATACAAATCACCGAGGGCAACAATGAAATTACATTAATTGCCGAAGATAACGGCAAAGGTTTTAATTCTAAAGACACAAACAAGCAAACCGGATTTGGCCTGTCACACATGAAATCAAGAATAGAAAACCTTAACGGCACAATGTACATTGACTCAAATATCAACAGAGGAACAATTATCAGCATTTTTATACCATTTCGATAATCAAAACATGACCATGGAACCAATCAGGGTATTAATAGTCGATGACCATCAACTTATGGTTGAGGGGCTGAAATCGCTACTGGAGGATGAAGAAGATATCGCCTTCGTTGCCGGTGCAAACTCGATGGCTGAGGCACTTAGTTTTCTGAATAGCAATACCATTGATGTGATACTAATGGACATCAATATGCCCGATGGTTCAGGTATTGAAGCAACAGAAAAAATCAAAATATTATACCCTGCCGTCAAAGTGATTGCACTGACAATGCACGATGACATCTCGATTATTACAAAAATGGTTAAGGCCGGGGCCTCGGGTTATATACTCAAACGGACCAACATGAACGAAGTCATTGATGCCTTGAGAACTGTTCATAACAATGGGCGCTACCTAAGTAGCAACACCCAGCAGATCATCATGGACAACATTGGCACACCATCCAGCATTTCCGATGATAAAGAAGAAAGCAAACCATCGCTGTCATCCCGCGAAATTGAAGTACTGTCGCTTATTGCCAAAGAATACAACAACGAACAGATAGCAGAAACGCTGTTTATCAGCGAACGGACAGTCGAAGCTCACCGACGTAATATTTTCATTAAAACCAAGACCAAATCAATAGTCGGGCTTATAAAATATGCCATCAGCAAAGGCTTAATAAAGATTGATCAGGAGAATAAATGATCAGCGGTAGTCCGCCGGGTAGAACTCCGGTAAACCAACTCCCATATTACCACCAGGAGAAATTGTCACTCTCATACACAACCGTATCGACACGATAAACCACCGGTAGAGAAAGGTCTTTGTAACAGGCAGATGGTATCTCTGTCTGAGTTTTATTTGACTTTAAGTAAACAATTACCGGTGATTCCTCAGTACAATCTGATTTCCATCAATAGCTTTGTAAGCATCACCCTTTCATTTCACATTGAATGAACGTTAATAGTTGTTTGGCGATGGTACCCATTTGGTTGATCACGTCGATACAATTTAAGGTAAGGACTGATTTACAAAGAAGAAACAGAAAGAAAATTTCAAAAACAACCGCAAAATATTCGATGAGTTGTGGAAGTTTGTATATTTGTGAAGTTCAAAACCAAGATCGTATGTAGAAATAACAAAATAGAGGCAGCGGATTGGGGCTTTTCAGAAATGAAGAGTTTAGTTATTCTTCCTTGATAGCGGACATGAACTTGCAGAAGGCATGCTTATATTCCAGAATCAGGGAGCATCAACACAATTTTAGTTTACTTTTAACCCTGCATGCTTCATTTATGATGAAAATGAGAAGTGCTTTATGAAAGAAATAACAATTGCAGAATTAGCATATTGGATCAAACAGACCAAACAAAACAACCAACCTAAACCAATTTTTTTTCTGGGGGCTGGAGCTTCAGTTTCAGGTAATATTCCGTTGGCAAAGGATATTGCAAAGCAAATAATACTTGATTATTCTGATAACCCATTTATAAATAAGATTGAGGAAAAAGACAGGTCTTATTCTACTTTAATGGGTTGTCTTTCCCCAATTCAAAGAAACGCTTAGTTAATGAAGATCATTGATGAGGCTAAGATCAATGTTACCCATATATACCTGGCTCAGCTGCATAAATACGGATATGTGGACTATGTGCTAACTGTCAATTTCGACAATTTGATGCTCAGAGCCTTATCGCTGTACAATATATTTCCGGCGACATATGATATGGTAATATTGAAAGACCTGACAACAACCACGTTCAAGGAAAAATCAGTAGTCTTTTTGCATGGTCAGCATCATGGATTATGGTTACTCAACACTCCGGAAGAGATGGAGAAAGTAAAAGATACTGTCCCCAGGATATTTGAGAAAATAACTAATAATAGACCCTGGATATTTATCGGATACAGTGGTTCAGACCCAATATTCGAGCACGTAAAAAGGTTGGGGCGGTTTGACAATGGGTTGTTTTGGGTAGGCTACGGTAATAATTCACTCAGCTCAAGCGTCCAGAAATTTTTGACAACTCCATGCACAAATGCCTATTACATTAAGGGATATGATGCAGATGCTTTTATGTTGAAACTAAATGAATTATTAAGCTTGCCCCAACCAGAAATATTGGAAAAGCCCTTTTCATCTTTAAAAGCCATGTTATGTGGGATTAATGACATTAACGATGAAGAGAATTTCAAAGGGGTAAAAGAGCGGCTGGAAATATCGAAAAAAAATATAGAAAAATCTATCAGGCAATTTGAAGAAAATAAGTTGGTAATCGTTGACGAAAATGAATTAGTAATTGACAAATTGAAGAAAGAAATCATTGGAATAATAATAGCTGAGACTTATGACAAGCAACAAATTACTACCATTGAGAAAAAGGCTATGACCATCAATGATGCAAGTGTTAATAGTCAATTATCATGGTTGTATTTGAGTTGGGGAAATTATATAGCTGACCTTGCAAAGACAAAGGAAAGCAAAGACGTAGATGACCTTTTCCGGCAGGTATTTGAAAAATTCCAAAAAGCCATTGAGATAAAACCAGACTTGTACGAAGTATTTAATAATTGGGGGAGCAATTTAGGAAACCTTGCAAGGACAAAAGAAGGCAACGTGGCAGAGGACTTTTACCGACAGACATTTGAGAAATTTCAAAAAGCCATCGAGATAAAACCAGACCTGAATGAAGCATTCATAAACTGGGGAATTTGTTTAGGAGACCTTGCAAAATCTAAAGAAGGCAATGAAGCAGATAACCTATACCTGCAAGCATTTGAAAAATTTCAAAAGGCCATTGAGATCAAACCAGATATGCACGAAGCATTCCATAACTGGGGAACTTATTTAGGAGACCTCGCAAAGACAAAAGAAGGCAAAGAGTCGGATGACCTTTACAGGCAGGCATTTGAGAAATTCAAAAAGGCCATTGAATTAAAACCAGACAAGCACGATGCATTCATAAATTGGGGCATTTATATAGTGAACCTTGTAAAGAGCAAAGAAGGCAAGGAGGCGGATGATCTTTACCTGCAGGGATTTGAAAAATTCGAAAAAGCCATTGAGATAAAGCCAGTCAACCACGAAGCATTTTACTACTGGGGAATACTAATAGGGAACCATGCAAAGTCTAAAGAAGGCCATGAGGGAGAGGAGCTTTATAGGCAATCACTTGAAAAATTCCAAAAAGCCATTGAGATGAAACCAGACATGCATGAAGCATTCTTAAACTGGGGAAATTATTTAGGAAACCTTGCCAAAACAAAAGAAGGCAAAGAGGCAGATGATATTTATCGTCAGGCAATTGAGAAATATCAAAAAGCCATCAAGTTTGGTGGAGACCACTATAATCTTGCCTGCCTGCATGCCATAAGAGGGAATAAAACAGAAGCAATGCATCACTTAAATATTAGTCTCGAATCGAAAGTTATTTCTATTGATTTTGTAATTAAAGATTGTGATTGGCAGGGCTATTTAGAAGATAAACAGTTTAAATCACTCATTGATAAATTCGGAAATGAGATAAAGAAGATTAGCCAATTAATAGCGCTTAAACACACCGACACTCCAACCTCTTGGTGAAATTTGCATCTATCAGGCGATTGGGATTGAAGCCGGCATTACAGATTAACTAACTGAATTCATTGCAATTTATGAGACAGATATTTAAAAAAGAGAAACCATACATTACATACATGACAAAAGAATAATGAAATATCATTAAAGAAATTAAAAAAAAATCAATAATTACGTATGAAGTTAACACACAGGTCATTAATTTAAAATCAATTAATCCTGTAAAAATAATTTCGGTCAAGTGAGTCATTTCTATATGACAAGTATGCAAGCATCTGTAGTAATGAACCTTTTAGTGAAAAAATAATAAAAATACATTGGAAAGAAAACTAATTTAAATATTTATGGAGATTAAAGAGTTAATTGCTAAGCGTAATTTTAAAAAACTATTTACCTTTTATAAAAATGAGATACTTAAAATTACAGAAGATTCTGTTAGAGTATCGCTTATAAAATCCATTGGCAAAATCAAAAAAAAATACTATTTTAACAAACGCTGTGAAAAAATAGGAGAGAAATACGATGATAACTATATCATAAAATGTGTGTTGGCTTTGTTGGAGCTAAACAATGAATTTAATAATAGCACAGAAAATAGTCCTGACCTTAATAGATCAAAAGTATCCAAACACCAGCCAATTAAATACATAGAAAACAGAGCATGGTTTACCTGCTGTCAGTTAAATAAAAATAGAATTGAAAATTTGAAAGATTTGTCTTTTTTAAATAATTCATCTAAAAAATTAGAAGTATTAAAGACAGAAAACCTAAATTATAGTGACAAAATCAAATACCTATACTCTTATAATTCATTTGAATATATAGATATTGAACTAAATAACAATGGACTAAAAGAATTTAATAAGCTTTTCATGTCTGACAGTAAAAATAAACTTTTTTTACTAAAAATAAGAATTTTTGATTATGGCTTATTAAATACACTTTCCTATTTTGATATTTTCAACTGCAAAGATTTTGACAGTTTAGACGAAGAAGAAATCAAGTTGCATTCAGTTGTAAATAAATTAAACAGAGAATTGCAATTATTTTTTGATTTAATGATAGAAAATGAATATCTCACCAAAACAAAATATTTGTATTGGTCGGTTCCTGATTTTGTAAAGGAAAAAGAGCTTACCATTGATGCTTCATACATATATCAATGTAATTATTTTATTCCTGATACTAAATTTTTGAACTCACTTATATCAGGCAAAGATTTAAATCCACAACAATTTCAATATAAGGACTTAACGTGTCTCGTATTACATGGTGAAGCTCATATTTTTTGGATTGGAGTCTTTGATAAAGAGAGGTTTGACTATTTAAATGTAAATTTTATTTTTCTTGCTGAAAGTAATGTATATGCCTCAGCCTTTATTATAGCAAAAATCATACTCCAATATATTAATTCGAAGAAAAGTGGCCTTGATTATCAATTCAGACATATTTTTAATTACATGAATGAAGTTGTATTAGCTATTAAAAATACAGATTATCAAAAGGATGTGTATGATATTCAATTTGCATTAAAATTTGCGGATTTAAAAGACTGCCATGAACTCTATAAAGACACAGAAAATCGAATAAAATACGCCATTGAAAGTATTGAAATAAAAAAAAGCCAAGCAAATAACAAATTTATTCAAAATATCTTTGCCATATTTGCCGGCCTCACATCGTTCTCTGTTTTGAACGATGTTTTCTCTTTTTTATCAAGTGAAAAACTGTTTGAAAATTCATATGTATATGTAAAATTAGGCTTACTTTCTGTAATTGTCTTTTCTGTATCTCTTGCGCTATATCTGATTAATGGAAAGTTTAGAGAAAAATAGAAGATGTGGCCTAAAAAACTGGACGGAAAGTTAATTTATACAATTCGTTGTCCTATGAAAAAGATCAGATGGTAATTCAGTTCAGCCTTTAAAACTGAGGTTGCCCTTGAAGCTATCAAAATCATGCACCTACCAGCCAGGAATAATCCCCGCGGATAAATCGGGATGATCAGCGACCATTTCTGAAATATACAAAAAAACAGGCAGCACTTTTGGCGCTGCCTGTTTTTTGTAGCGGGAACGAGACTTAATTGACAGAGGTCAATTGCCTGATAATCAATGCTTCAAAATCCTGAAAAAATACAAATATCGCTGTGTTTTCCGGGGTTTTTTCTCATTTTTTTACTCAAATTGGATTACATAACAAACAATCGTTCAGTCTATTTATATTTATGAATAAGGTCCTCAAGTTGACCAATCAGCTTTAAAATCTGACCGGAACCTGCAACCATTTCTACCTTTTTCTCGTCCAAAAGATATGTACCAAACGGGACATCCAACAGCTCACACATAAGCTTGTATTTGACAACAGGAATAGTATCCCGGGTAATGGCTTTGTGAAGGCCATCACGGGTGTATTCGAGTTTTAACGCCAAGTCGCTCTGGCTTAGCCCCAACTCATTCGCCCGCCTGACTATTCTTATCCTATCCATTGGCCTTATTTTTTCTGGCTTGTTGATATATACACTACCTTCATCACCCCGCTTTGCCTGCTGACGGATTTGGAATAGATTGGTTGACAATGTTTTGCAGCAGTTTAATCTGACCTAACAGCATTTCTCTTTCCGTCTTCCACTGTTTTTTCAACTCCACGAAAGCCTCCCGGTGAATATAGTGTGAGTCCATCTTATCAATAAACCTTTCCTGCTCTTCCAGAACCTTCATTTCTTCATCATCTTTCCACCAATAACATATTGGCATTGAAAGTTTTTTGGAAATCGTTTCCAGAGTTGATACAGTCATCGTGTGTCTCCTCATCATTTTCTGGTAACCCGTTGGAGTCATCTCGCAGGCTTCAGCCATTTCTTTATCAGTAATTTTTTTCTCGGTAATAACAAATTCTATACGACTGTAATTCATAAGATTAGACATTATAATGTATCAATATCACAAATTAAACTGAAAATAGTTTGCTTTCTGTCGTAACTTTAGTTTATATTTGCGATACGTCTTTACTACAAATATAGTAAAGCTTTAAAAAATAAACAATACCTAATACCTACCATTTTATGAACACGGAAATCATAAAAAAATTCCTGACACCATTAAACATTAAATCCTTAAAATCAGAGTTTAATTGCTCTGGAGACTATGTCAGAAAGGTGTGCTACATGGGCACCCGTTACAACCATAAGATGCTATCGATGGCTCTTGATATGGCAATCGAGAATAGACTTTTAAAGAAAAAAGAGGAAGAGGAGCTTCAACAAAAGTTAGAAATCCTCAAAAAAGCCTGATCATGAAACTCAACAAGGCCATTACAGGAACCGGCATTGAATATTTTGTTGTAAACGATGAACTGTTTGCAATTATCAATGGCACCCGGATGCACTGGAGCGATATACCAGGAATAGAAAAAGACTCCAGAAAAATTGAACTCGACAACGACCCACACGCGAAAGCTGCCCTGAAAAAATGGGGATTGAATGATGATGAAGCCCTTAAACAATTTATTATCTGCACAAAAGGCGCCTTCAACCAAACTCCTGATGTTATCAATTCCGTTTCGGCTGATCAGGAATACTTCGATTGCGGACAACACGGCACTTGCCCATTTGAAGGTCAAATCTGCAAAACAATCACATTGGGAGAAGAAACACTGAGTTTTCATGAAATCACGATAATCAGGCTCATCGTGGCAGGGCTCTCTGATAAGCAGATTGCCGGCCAGTTAAACATCTCGTACCACACGGTGACAACACATATGCAGAATATCAGGAGAAAAACACACCATGGAACGCGCGTGGAAGTTGCAGTTTGGGCACTGGAAAGAGGTCTCTGTTAACATTTTTATAATCAACCGAACTATGGAACAGAATGATATCGAACGTGAATTTTCACGTCTTCAGCACGACCGCGAATTCACCATCAACATCCTCGCTAAGTTGGCCCTGGAGCTTGTACACCCGCAAAGAAAAACATCAAAGGAGTTGATAGAGGCCTCCATTTCCGTGGCAGCAGAAACACTTCAGGGAATTGATAAAAATTCTCTGGCTGTTGCAAACCATATTGATAATAAATTCATCATGAACCTGCTCCATGGCTAATCAAATGTACATGGTAACCCATTTGGGAAAATCCATAATGAAGTGTTTCGGAGAAACAAAGTATGCCTCTTGCGCATATGTCAGCGGGATAAAGGACATCCCTATAGATGAACTAAACGCCTTTCCATTAAAACCAAGAAAGCTTAAAAATTTATGCAAACCCCGACACTTACAATAATCTTATTTATCGCTGCGGCTTTATTGTTAATCATTATCGTTACAGTATTACTGATTTGGCTCCAGACCATTCAGCAGCGCAAGACATTCCGCGAAGGACTCTCGGCAGGTGATGAGCTGACTATAAGGCAAGACAGAAGGTTTATCACAGGATGGGCCACTGACATCGACCACCGGGCAGGGACCTGCTCTGTAATGACAGACAGTGGTCACATCATGCATGCCAGATTAAACCAGGTACACAAACCTTTCGATAAGGAAACTCAACAAATTCTAACATCACCACTATGATCCTCGATAAATTTTCAACACCTGACCTCCGGATTTTTGTGGAAGCCTATGATTTATACAAATCCAGGTTAACCGACCGATGGCTGACTAATCCATTTGACAAAAAAATAGCCGAACGGGTTCACCGGTGCAACGAAGTTCTAACCGTAGCAAAAACCACACTGAAATGCCGAGAAGAAGAACAGTAGAAAAAAACTACAAGAATGCCCCCTTTGAAGACCCGATCATTAAAAAATTCGATGTGACTCAAACGAAACAAGAAGAGTTACAAGCAAGGATTGAGCTTCAACGACAGAAAGAATGCCTGATGGTTACAATTCAGGTGGATTCCAAAACCAAAATAATGTGTCTGCCACATCAAATGGCGGACGTCAGACGGAAATATGGAGTCTGACAGCTTCACCGGCTTGTTGGAACAGTATTCCAGTGACTAAAGTCGCGTGAGATCGTGACTCACACAGGCTGCCCCCATTTTATCAACATTTATCAATAACAGCCGCAAGGCAAAATCAAACTATCATGTCAGGAATACAAATGATCCCGCTTGAAGCGATCGTGTTAAGTCAAATGAATCCGCGTCGAACCTTTAATGAAGCAAGCATCAGTGAGCTTGCAGAATCCATCCTCCAGGTTGGTGTTCTCTCTCCGGTAATAGTCAGGCCTGTTAAAAAAGGGTTTGAGCTCATCTGCGGGGCACGCAGGTTCAAGGCCACAAAGTTATCCGGACTTACGGAAATCCCTTCCATTGTAAGAAAACTATCGGACACTGAAGCACTGGAGCTAATGATTACAGAGAATCTTCAACGCCAAGACGTAAGTCCGCTGGAGGAAGCAGAAGCCTTCCAGAACCTGATCACCCATAGGCAGTATGATGTACAGGCACTTGTTACCAGGTTTGGAAAGTCTGAATTCTATATCAGGATGAGACTTAAGCTAAATGATCTGATCCCGGAATTCCGGGAGCTGCTTTCGTTGGATCATATCGGTGTAAGCCACGCCATGGAGCTCTGCAAGCTGGACGGGCAGTATCAGAGGGAACTGTTCCAATCTCAGTTTTCAAATTATCAGGGATTATTTTGGTCGTGTCCTTCTGTTAAGGTGCTGAAACGAAACATCGAACAAAATTTCACGCTAAAACTGGAGAACGCCACCTTTTCTCTTGATGATAATACACTAAACAAGATTGCAGGCTCTTGTACATCTTGTCCACAAAACACAGCTTCTAACCAACTTTTGTTTCCCGATGTTACAGGAACCGGTATCTGCATGGATCGTGGCTGCTTCAAACAAAAAAGCGAAACCTACTTCCAACGTGAAATAGCCAGGATACAAGATGAAGAGCCAGGCATCCTTCTGGGTTACCCAATTAATATTAATGGAGAACAAGAAAGAGAACTTGAACGGCTTGTAAAGAGTGGCATTGATGCCGTACAGTTAAATTACAATACTTATGAGACAATTGACCAGCCGAAAAAACCGGAAGCCCCTGAGGCATCTGATTACGATACACCTGAAGAATACGAAGACGCAACTACAGAATTCTTTGATGACCTCAGGGAATATGAATCAGAGTTGGCAATGTATGAAAAGGAGATAAAGGAGCCGGAGATTAAAAGAGTTTTCCTCATTGCAGGGCATAACAAAGGATCCTTCGAACACGTCCGGGTTAAAAGTATTGATGAGACTTCCAGAAAGGGTGACCCTGATCAATTGATAAAGGAGCAAATCAAAGCTATGCGCGAAAAGGACAACCGCAACAAAGAGCTCGAGTTTGAAAAGAATTATAATGTTGCCAAACAATTATTTGAAACATATCAAAAGTCATACCTTGATATAACAAGCGACATTACCGAGACAGAAAACCGGGCTCTCTTTGCCTTGCTGATGGAAAGCTTGCCCACAAATCTGGTTCAAGACCTGGCTGGTCTCCTGAAGAACAAGAAAGAAGCCATCGAGTATAGTTATCTCAGCCGGAATGCCAGGTATGCAGTTGCAGGGCAAGTTTTAAATAAATCTGGCTTAGCAGCCAGACTACTACGAAGTTTCATTTTTCATAATTGTCAGACAGGCAGCCCTTCATTCGAAATAAATAAGGCGGAAGCGTTGATCGGGATAGCCATAGAACAATACCCTGAGCAGATGCAAAAGGCTCAGGAAGAGAACAGGAACAAGTACCTGAAAAGAAAAGCCTCGATCGAAAAGCAAATCGAGATACTTGAGCAAAACGCAGCCGAAGTAAAACCACTTATGTCACCACAAGCATGAACAACGGAAGAGAATCGCTGCAGGAAGCAGTAAAAAGAGACTGCTCGAACGGGCAGGACTGCTTTAACGAGAATGGTTGTAACCATGAGTTTTACAAAAACCTCCCAGAGGACAATCCCGAAATCCGTCGGATGGGGTTCGAAACAAAATGTGTTCATGTATCAAAGTGCTCTCACAAATACTGCGACAAGTACAAATGGATATTGGACCGGGCAGAACATTATAGCGTCAAAACCGGAAAAACTACTGATCAGATTCTTGATGTTTGGGAAAAGGATAGAACCTATTGGTACATGAACTATTACCAGGAATGCAATCAACCAGTGCTGGAAGGAGAAAACATTATTTTCTACGACGATTGGATCAGCGCCTTGAAGGCCCGTTTCGGTGATGATCCTAAATTATGGGCATTCAAATGTCCGGCTTGCGGTAATATTCAAACTATACAGGACTTCTTAGATCACAATATTGAAACACCAGAAAAAAAAGTGTATTTCAATTGCATTGGCAGGTATATCAACGGCATTGGGTGCAATTGGTCTCTTGGTGGTTTACTGAAGATCCACACCTGCACTGTCATCAAGGATGCCCAGCCATTCCCTGTTTTTAAGATGGCAACGATTGACGAATCTGAGGAAAGAAACAAAGCACTAACAATCAATTTATAAATCTTATGGATCAAGAATTTTCCACCTTCCAGTCATGGGCAATTGTCGAACTGTTCGGGCATACTCAGCTCGCTGGTAAGGTAACTGAACAAACCATTGCCGGACAGTCATTCCTCCGGATCGATGTCCCCCACACCACCCATTGCCCTGCCTTCACCAAATACCATCTGCCAAGTGCGGTATATGGATTAACTCCCGTTGACCAGGACTATGCCTCCCGTATGGCCGAACACATCGGCGCACAACCGGTCAACAGTTACAACCATCATGAGGTGATTGCAGAAATCATACGTGAAAAACTTCAGGACATAAACAAACAAATCCCGGAAACCACCGATTAAAAGCACCCTGTTTGAAAAGAATCAATTGATTTAAAATAGTGTATATCATTTAATTATTAATATGGATTATAATATTATTGAAGTACATACAAAACACCTAAACGGTATTTTGGCAGAAATTGCAGTATTGTGGGTCTCGAACGAAGAAGAAGGATGGGTAAGAGCATCCTACGCCACAACAAAGCCTATATGGGGCTACAAATATCTTATGCCGGAAGAAATGATATCCGACCGACTAATTCAGGAAGTCGCCGGGCTGGGTATGAATCTGCCAGATGACAAGAAGAAAAAATTCTTTCCTGGTAAAAGAAAATGGGAACAATAGAAATTGATATTGAATTAGAACATGGCCAAAGAAAAGATAACGCTGCCTTATATCATCGGCGAACATCCCGATGTAAAAGGCCGAATCGTGATAGCTTTCGATAACACCGGACTAAATCTCTCTAACCCCGGGCACAGACATTATATTGATGTACTAGCTAAAATCATGATAACGCAGATGTATGCTAAGGCAAACAATATTGACTCAAATAATGTGAAATATTAAAACCCAGATTACCCATGCCCCAAATCCGCCACCCCCCCACCCCGATACCTGATGGATCAGTGCTGATCCGCACCGGCTTCCTGTTTGGAAAGCCTGCCATCTTCATCAGCTATAATGCAATCACATGGAGGCTGCGATCAACGCATGCTTCAATATACAGTCAACAAAAGGCATTTTTCATACTTACTCAAGCTATCAATGAAACAATTACGATTTGATGATGCTCCAGGTCGACTCCTGGCACTCATGATAGAGTTTCTCCCTATGGTTTCAAAATACGAAGCCAAGTATGGAGCCACCAATCCTCAAGTACAATTTTACCGAAAGATGATGGAGACCTTACGGTACTCATTACTCTATATGAACGATGTTGAATTCATTTTCAAACGCAACAGCATGCTGGAAGAGAACATCGAGCTGCTCAGCGAACGACTTCACACTATCGAATCACGACTGGCATTATATGAAGAGATAAGGACAAATGTCAGCAATGGAGAATTGGCTCAGATGATGGCCAGAGTGCAATCCCGTATGGATGAAATCCCATCGGATCCCTCCTTTCTTACCGGTCAGGAATCCACACCGGAGGACGTGATGGCAAGTTTCCGGAGACACATCGCAATCACGCGCCTTGGCAAGATGGAAAAGATAGAGATCAACAAGAACAACCAATTAGAAGAGCTTTAAAGAATGGATGAAAATCCCCTGGACCTTATCGATCCGTCTATTGTTAACGAAGATGAATTGATGCTTACAGCCGAACGGTTGTTTGAAGAAGCCGGCCAATCAGTGCAAAAAAAGGCCAGTGCATTGGAGGAGTTATGCATTCAAATGCTGGATCTTCCAACCGTCAGGATTGACTTCTATAAAAATATCATGTCACGCAAATTCAAGGTTCCTAAAACAGTTTTTGCAGACATGCTCAAAACATTGCGACAGCAACGTGATGCTGATATGGGACTTGATGTTGACGAAGAAGAGGGATTGTCCGTCCCCCTTATTACCCGGGTAGAAAGCTTTATCAACAGGCGTTATGTGATACGATACAATGTCATTTCAAACCAGTTTCAAAGCCGCAAAAATGATAATGAATCACCCTATGAGCTAATGAATGAGAACAACATCCTTCGTGACCTGAAACAACATCACTTTAACTATCCTATGACTAATTTAATTGAATTGCTCAAATCGGACTTTGTTCCACGATACAATCCCATCAAAGAATACTTCGAACAGTTAGAGCCCTGGGATGGCCGTACCGATTACATCGGTGAACTGTCGAAATACATCAATCTTGAGGATGAATCAGAAAGGGATCGTTTCAAAAGGATGTTCGCTAAAATGTTTGTCAGATCAATCGCTTGTTCGTTTGAAGAGGCATTTAACAAGCATGCTTTTATCCTGATACATGAGGCACAGAGCTCGGGAAAGACAACATTCCTCAGGTGGCTTTGCCCAAAAAAACTGAAGGATTACTTTTCTGAAGAGCTGTCACTCGATAAAGATGGTATGATATCGCTTACCGAGAATTTCATAATCAACATGGATGAGCTGTCGACGATGTCAAAATACGAGATCAACTCTTTGAAGTCGGTCCTGTCAAAAGATAAGGTAAAGGTTCGTATTCCATACGAACGCCGCCCGACAATCCTTCAGCGCCGGTGCAACTTTGTTGGATCAACAAATAGGCGTGAATTCCTGACAGACGAAACCGGTAATGTGCGATGGATCTGTTTCGTGATAAAGTCAATCAACTGGAGCTATATGGCCGATATTGATATAGACATGGTTTGGGCCCAGGCTTATCACCTGAAAAATAACACAAAATTTCAATACCAGCTTACGGCAGAAGAGTTGGAAGAAAATGAAAAGGCAAATGCCAACTTCCTAACCCGGACACCCGAGATGGAACTCATTCAAAAATGCTATTCACCATCATCTCAAGGCGTGCTTGGCGCACAGTTCAAAACAGCTACTGATATTCTTCAGTTTATTCAAACAAAAGTTAACATGAGGCTGACCGCTGTAAACATTGGAAAAGCATTGTCGATTCTTGGTTTTGCCCGCGAACACTTATGGCAGGGTGAGCTGGGCTATACAGTCAAAGGCTACTGGGTTTATGAAAAGTCTGATCTGGAGCAAGCCAACGAAACCGCAAAATTGACAATATGCACCAACTCACAAGATGACTGTGAAACCAAACCACCATTTTAAAGCACACAATTAATAACAAAATCGAACACCCATGAGCGCTTATAGCAAACCCTTGGTAAAGAAAGACAGTGAAAGCCAGTATCTGGAACTATCTACCTATCCTGCACAAATTCCTGAAGGGAAAATTGCTATGTTCATGGGTGTTTATATATACAGTTACCTCCCTCCGGTGATGCGGTTGGCCAAAATATCCGATCTGTTTTTCGACACTAACCGCCCTGGTAGCACATGGACTCCCAGACAGGGAGTTCGTTATTTGGTCGAATCATTTCTGCAGCCAGGACACTATGTGGCTATGGTGGTTAATGCCGATGATTCATTTGAGAACATCAAACCCTGGTACGCGTGGCAGAAAATATGGGTTAAGGATGAAGGCAAGTAATCATACTTTTAAACTGTCCTAACTCGATTATATTCATCGAAAAAGCTAACCCCTGATCTTACCAGATACAACTGTATTCAGCCAGGAACTAACAAGCGTCACCTAAAGGGGCCATTCCAGATACAATACTTCAATACCGGCTCGAACCTATCGAGCTAAAACCTCATTACACCTATCAGAAGTAATGAGGAGCCTTTAAGGCATCCGCTCCGACACGACTTCTTTTTACAATTCTGATGATCGGCCTTAACCGAGTAAGATTATTTTGTTTTGGTCGAAGTTGGTACCGATATCATAGCTCAATCTTGTATTTCAAGTTTTTAGCTGCATAAAAACATCATAATAACTTACTCGGTTACTCGTTTCTCACAAACTATCATAAAAAGCGTTTGTTTTAAACAAGTAACTTAGTTATTTATCTCTTACTCGGTCTTACTCGAAACAGTCGTTTTTATGTCTAGTAAATATTAAATTACTGAAAATCAAACTAAGCAACTTAGTAAGTAAGTATGGGGGCATTTACTTTTATTAGGAATTAAAAATGATTTTTTTGTTTAAATATCAAGAAACTGTATTTGAATTCCAAGTAAGTCTTCGTTGCAAACTACCTCAAAATGCATCCAATCCGATGAAATGGGACTTACCTTCTAATGCCTATAATTTAAGTAACTCACTATCACAATTATTTAGTTCTCATAACTCTTTTCTGATGAAATGCTATATTAATAAATAACCAATCCCTTTTGACTTTCTTGGCAACAATTAAGATTTTCATGTTTTGAGTTTGATGCACAATTGATAATACCATAAAAATTCAAAAATTGTTACAAGTATGCAAAAGTTTGTAACTTTGTCCGGTTTAATACATGATATGTATATCGAAATACTTTTGTAAGACAAAGAGTTGTTCTTCTATTCGTATACGCATTGTTTAATTAATATTTTTAGAATAACAACATTTTGACACAAAATGCTAGCATTAATATCTATTTAAGTGCGATTTTCTCTTATAACCGCAAATAAGAGTTGAATTGTACAAAGACGTAGTAATGAACTCAATAACTCATAAATAATAACTTGCATACCTTGATAAGTTAACAGAGTCAAAATATGAAAAATAAAAATCACATTTCTAAACTCAGAATTAAACTTTATCAAGAGAAGTTAGAACGTCTCAAGAGAAAATCAGCAAGTAAAAAGCGGTTACAGAATATAGCAAATAACAAGAGAGTTTCTTCTATTAGAGAAACAAAACATAAAAATGAAAGTCTATTTAATCAACCCAAAGAAGCTACTGTATCATCAAAATCAGATTTTACTCTATTAGATTTTCCTGAGAATGTTCTTTCATTCATAAAAATGGTTGACGAAGTAACTAAGAAAAAGAAATATAAGACTATCTTCTTTGACATATCTCAAGTCACAAGTATTGACATTGGGTCAATCGGATTACTTTTGTCTAAAATAAATGAACTTTCAACGGTTGGAATAAAGGTTAAAGGTAACTTCCCTGAAAATGCCCCATGCAAGAAGATAATATGTGAATCAGGTTTTTTATCTCATATGAATGACATGAAAGGACGTAGGTTTAATTATTTAAGAGGCGAAAGTAATCTTATGGTCAGTAGAGGATTCGATAGAACAAGTAATGTTTTAGTAGGTTCTGCAATAAGGAAGGCGGTAAAGCATCTAACTGGTGTTGATGAGAGTTATAGGCCTTTGTATAGCCTTGCACAAGAAATGTGTGCTAATTCGGTAGAACATGCAAATGAACATCACCACTCGAAGAACTGGCTGTTTTCCGTTACGTATAAAAATGCAGATACAGTATGCTTTACTATGACTGATATTGGACGTGGAATTTTGGGAACTTTGAAGCGAAAAGCCTCACAGATAATTAAAGAAGTTTTGCTTTCAGATGATAAAGATATATTAGGCAGGGCATTTGATAAGCAGTACACTTCTAAAACAAAAGATATTAACAGAAATAAAGGATTACCCAAAATTAAATCAATTGCTGACAATAATTTTATCAACAATTTTGTTGTAATTACTAACAATGTACTTTTAGATTTTTCAAATAACAATAACTCGAAGTTATTAAATAAGAAATTCGATGGAACATTTTACTATTGGGAATTAAATAAAAAATGCATAGAAACATGGAAAATAAGAAAATCACAATAGCCGTAATGGATTACTCAAAAAGCCCTGGGCCAAGATACAGTGCGCAAGGAGATGATTCTGGTGAGGATTTTTATCACAAAATCCTTAATGAGAAATTTAAATATGCCTGCGACAATAAATTAGATATAGAAATTAATTTAGATGGACCAGATGGTTATGCATCATCTTTTCTTGATGAAGCATTTGGAAATCTTGTTTTCGATTTTGGGAAAGAAGATGTTAAAAATCGAGTTACAATCATTTCAAATGAAGAACCTGAATGGATTGAGATGATTATAAATGAGACATATAACGAATGGGAAGAAAGACGCATTGCAAATGATACCCCAACGAAAACAGCAAAACACGAGGCTTGGTGGCGATTAAATTATAATAATTTATTGAGTAAGGAAGAATGGGTATGCAGCATTTAATTATCCTTAATATTAGTCTTTCAGACTGTATTGACATTGTTGACATCATAGTAACTTCCTTGTTAGGAGTGTGGATTGCATTAGCAGTTCAAAGCAATTTGACAAAAAAAAGATATTTACAGGAATATTTTATTTCAGAAGTAAAAGAGATTAGAGATTTGTATAAAACATTTATTAATCAACTATACAACGATAATTATTCTGCTATTGAAATAAAGGAATGGTTTAAGGTAATGTCAATAAGAGCTCAAAATTTAGACAAATTTTTAAAACTAAATTACAAAATACAAGGCTCACTTATTGTTAGTAAACATGCTGAAATACAGCAGACAATTACTTTAATGGACGATTTTAATATTAATTATAATTCAAAAGTGGTGTCATTCTCAAGTAATTCAAAAAAAGAAATACTAGAACTACACTCTGAACTGAGTTGTAATATAATTCAACGAATTATTGACATAAATAACGCTAAGCAGAAATGATCTTAAAATTCTATTAAACATTATATTCAACGATCTTGTATGCTATAAAAATTAATTGATTTTCGCCAAAACTGTATTACTCTTGACCTATTTATAGTCTATAAACCGTTAATCCAAGCTAAGAACATTGATTTTTTCACTATAACGAGAGCTAATCGATGAGTTTAGAATTTTGTACTGATATAAAACCAGCTCAGATATGAAACCCTGATTTAGCAATATCCTTGGTGAATAAATAAACATGTTTTAGCAACACAAGAAAAATCAACAAAATATAAACAATATGACATCGACAACAAGGAAAAAAAACTGGAACAAACAGTGAAAAAATATCGACAGAATCTTCGGCTACTAAAACAGCCAATCCTTTGGTTTTCATAAGCCACGACACAAGAGATGCTGAACTGGCAGAAGAATTTAGCAATCTTCTAAAAAGTGCAAGTGCCGGTGGTCTAAAATCATTTCGTTCATCTGACAAAAAAGGCGCACAAGGAATTGAATACGGTTTGGATTGGTATCCTGCTATTATGGGAAAAATTGACGAAGCATCAGATGTTATTTGTCTTTTAACTCAACATAGTGTTGAGAGACCATGGATACTATATGAAGCAGGTGTAGCTAAAGGGAAATTAGACAAAAAAGTAATTGGTATTGCAATGGGGATTCAGCATAGCATTGCATTTACAGGCCCTTTTGCGCAGTTCCAAAATAATGACGGATCTGTTGAATCAATAACAAAGCTAGTTATTGACTTAGTTAACAAGGTGCCTGGACTAGATCCAGAAAGAAGTTTTGTTGAGCAACTTGTGAAAGGGTTTCATGAAAAATCTGAGGAAATTATCTCAAATTATGTTGTGCCTTCAACACCAGTAGTACAAGAGACAAGCGATGTTATGGTGGCAAAATTATTTGAAGAAGTCAAGATTATGTTTGAAAGATTGCCATCAAGAATTGATAACAGGATTGACCAAAATAATAGAAGAATAAATACGAAAAAGAACCTTGAGATCATTGATGAAAGTATGCATATTGCGATGAGGTCGCCTAATTCTGGCCTTGGATTTCTAATGGTGATTAGTTTTTTTAAGGATGAATTTCCATGGGTTTATGAAATCGGTCTTGACACTTATCGTGGCGTTAAAAGAGCTAAAAATGATACCGAAAAGCAATTACTAATTGCCGATTTTAACGAAGTAATTGGACTTCTCGAACATCCGGTGATGCTAAAATTCTATGAGAATACTGAAAGTAGGTACCAACTAAGTAAAGCGTTAAAATACAATGTACACCGTTTCTTCAGCAAATTTATTAGTAGTGATTAATTGAACGAATATTAATAATAAAGAAGGAGTTACCAATAACAAAGGTGTTGGGTAATAAGAGGTTTCGTGTTAAAAGAGCATTCTGTCCCATTTAAACTTTAGAATAGCTTGACGGTGATGACTCCGTAATTCATTGCGGCCGCTACACTCGAACGTTATAATGTAAAAAACTAAAATTAAATACATAATACAATGAGAAAAAGAGTACATTTTTTCGCAGCCACCATTTTAATAAGTTTATTAACTAGTTGTGGTGGAGTTGAGCAAAAAGAATATGATGCCTTAAAAACTGAAAATGAAAATCTAAAAAGGGAGATTGAAGAGTTACAATTCGGTCCTGAAAGATTGCTGAATAAAGCTAAAGTATACATTGATAATAAGGATTTTGAGAAAGCTAAAGCAGAACTTCAAACGTTACTTGACAAACACCTCGGATCTCAACAAGCGAACGATGCCAAAAAACTTTTAATTATTGTAGAGAATGGGATTAAAGATCAAATATTAGCTGAAGAAAAGGCGATTGCAGAAAAGGAAAGGGTAGAAAAAGAAAGAATTGCTAATGCAACAAAAAAATTGCATAAGAAATATGATGATGTTAATGAAATAACCTGGTACAGAGATAAATCTTCACCGGCCTTTGTGAACTACAATGGCTTTTATGTTTATATTGGACAAACAAACGGAAGTAAACCCTGGTTGAGACTTGCGATACAATACGCTTCAGATGATTGGTTATTCATTGAAAGTTATATTATAAAAGTAGATGGTAAAACTTTTACTATTTCTGAAGATTCCTATGGGGAAATCAAAACTGACAACGGCAGTGGGGGCATTTGGGAATGGTTAGATAGAAAGGTGGGTAGTTCTGAATATGAAATTATCAAAGCGGTTTCGCAAGGAAAAGAGGTTAAAATTAGGTTTTCTGGAAAAGATTATCATAAGGACAAGACGATAACTGAACAACAAAAAACTGCATTAAGGAATGTCCTGGATGCTTATGAAGCACTTGGTGGAGATACTACATTTTAAAAGCCCCCACTCTGTGCTTTTCGATTTCTCTTCCCCCAACTGTTAAAATTCCCAAAAACTGTTGACTTTCTCCAAAACTGTATTATCTTTGTCGCAAAGCTATAATTCAACACATTGATTTGCAGTTTTTTAATTAACCATTCGTTAGTTAATCAGGTTTTTGCTGAATTCGAGGTAGCATGATACTTGCATATGAAAAACGGAAATGGAAAAGAGCAAAAAATCTACTTTATAGTTATTAAATTTAGATTAATTCATACAGATATGGTTTACAATGTTTTAGATATCGCAAACAAAATTTTAGTTCAACCTTTGAAATCTGAAGGAGATGAATTAATAACAAACATGAAACTTCAAAAACTGCTATACTACATGCAAGGATTTCATTTAGCGCTGTTTGACGGAAATCCCCTCTTTGATGAAGAAATCGAAGCCTGGATGTATGGTCCTGTTGTTCCATCTATGTATAGGCATTTTAGTAAATACACTAATAATGGAATAAAGCCAGATGTTTTGTTAGACCAAGTAATCTCGTTAACTAATGATGAAGAAGCATTATTTAAAGAGGTATTTAGGGTTTATGGAGCCTATTCGGCTATTGGGTTAATGCAATTAACTCACTCAGAAGAGCCTTGGAGTTCTGTCAGTACCGGGCAAGGGTCTATCATAACTAAAGATGTTATGACCTCCTTCTTTAAAACACGTTTCAAGTAAGTATGAAAAGGAAAAAAACCGAACCACACCAGAACAGATTTGAAATAAAAGAGCCTGAAAAATCAACCCAAATTAATAAAGCTGATCTTCATGATGAAGACAACTATCCTTTATTCTGTTTCAAGTACTTAAGCGATCGCTCATTTAATAAATGTCGTGATCATCAGTTCTTTATTAAGTATTTAAAGCGACTTCAAAGCCTCTCAAGTTTGGGATGGGCAAAGATCAGAGAATCGGACAAACATTCATTTGGAATGGAAAAGATTCCGATTCGTGAGATAAAACCTAATTGTCCAATTTGCGTTACACCAGATGTTACTCACCTTCATGCCTTTAGGGCGATCGGAGACAATCGGCCGTTTCTTGGTCTGCAAAATGGTCGTGTTTTCCAAGTCTTCTTTATAGAAACACATTTCGGAGACATCTATGATCACTGATATCAGAATCTTTATATCTTCCAAATCTAACATTCGACTCAAGTATTCTTTTCCCTCTCCCCCAACTGTTGAAATTTCCTAAAAGTAGTTGACTCTCTCCAAAACTGTATTATCTTTGTACTGTCCTTAGTCTACCATCCGCCAACACAAGCTAAGTACATTGAGTTTTTACTATAAGGGGAAACCCCTTGCGTTCCTTCCCGGGCAACCGGGAAACTCCTTGGCGGGAGTGGTAGGCGGCGCAAGGGGTTTTTTCTATAGGAGAATAAACAATGAGTCCCAAAACGAACGAGGTCACCCTCCCGACCACAATCAACATTGAGCGCCTGCACGCCCTCAGAAACCTGATCGTAAACCATCGGATGCTCGATTCCGATACTTACGATTTCAAAGAAACCCCCATCACCGAAACCCTGAAAATGCTGCTGCATGTTTTCATGGAAAGCGACTGGCCAACGATTGTCACTAAAAATGACCGCTCAGCCATCGACGATCATTTCTGGATGGCTTATGACACTGCAAGCTACATCGAGCATCTGGACGACCCATCTGACGAGAAAGACACAATGCTGATGACCATCGACCAGTTGATACAACTGGTAACCCAATTACAGGAGGAAGCATCATGAACCAGACAAATGAAAAACCACGTTTCTTCCGCAACAACAATTACATCGATCTGCCACAGAACCGTACCATCGAGCCGGGAAGCCTATGGAAAGAAACCGACGGCATGATGATCCTGGTTGATGACGACGATTTTGTTTGCATCAGTCCTTACAAGGCTGATGACTTTAAAGAAGTTCAGCCTAGGGAATAAGATCCATTAAGCTGAAGCACGGATCCCGGAACCTGACAACCAAAAGAAATGGGGTGGTTGTTGTGGACCGGGATTTTTTGTTGTTTCACAATTAGATTGCAATATTAAGAGAGTTTAGATTTTTTTAATAAATTATTACACAGTAATCAGAATATATTCTACATTTTCCATTATATTTGTTCCACGAATTAAAACCCCTGACCCGTGGAACACAGCGTTGTAATCCGACTCAAACCCTATTTGAAAGAATTCATCACTCATCGTTTTGGGTCGGAGCTCTCCTCGCGTAAGAATGTGGTGGGGATCCTGTTGCAGCAATTTATCACATACACCCCTTCGGGAAGCTGCCAAAGGGAAGCCACAGGTCCTGATTGCATGGTGATCCCGCTGGTGAGCGGCCCGGCCTACAACCCCAGGCGTGGTAATGTCTGGATTAGCCCACGCCACCAGAAAGAACTCGAGCGGGTGATCTACCAGCTTTTCAGGTCAACCTTCTTTACATACATGGACGATCGTAGCCGGTATATCGACATGATGCAGGAAGGAACCATCAAGGACTGCATCCTTCAGTTCTGTATCGACTTTGGACTCAGCCCTGACAATGTACAGTATGATACACTAAAGAAAGCATGGTATCGGCACCGTAAACATAAAGAGCACATTCTTCAGTCTAAAAAAAAAGCTGAAAAGAACGGCCTTAATCTGTCCCTTTTTCGTCCCCTGATATTCATTCAAACTCAATATGAACCACTATACTCCATTTAACATTGAGGGGCTCAACAAGATAGAGCTTGTTGAAGCTAGTATGGTATTGAATATCACACCTGGGGATGTACTCACAGGTGCACCTGTTCGATTGGTTTTGCAATTCGGTGCTTCATTTGAGGCCATACCGATGGTAAAGGGTTCAGGGCAGTTTACCGAAGAACACCAACGCGATAGTTCGGGTGATCACTTCATGCAGAACATAGCCTTTAGCCATGCAAAAAACAGAAAAGAGGCAGATACCTGGTTGTTGACAAACCAACACAAAGATTTTATTGTAAAGGTAACTGATCGTAACCTCAATATCCGCATCATTGGTTCAATTGAAAGCCCTGCCAGACTTTCAGCCCCGATGAACAACCCCGCCTCTGGAAGGAACGAATACGCCTTTACATTCTATGCCGAGTCAGACGACCGGGTTCCCTACCTTCAGGATGGAGAGGCGGTAACCAATGCCGGGAAAAGTTTCTCAACCGATTTTTCAACTGATTTTTCATTATGAATAAACAAGAATTTGTAGCCCTGGTTGCTGATAAATTAACAGTTACTAATCCTGGCGATATTACCGCCCAGAAGATTAAAGATGTGTTTGACACTTTGGCATCGATAGTGTTCGACGAGATCAAAATGGTGAACCATGTTGAAGCGGCCACAGGAACACTCACTGCAGATGTGCCAACTGATATCGAATTCTCCCTGGCATTCAGCAATACCGAATATGCAATTGCATACCGGGCACTCGATGCACTGGGACAAAAGGTAGATTGTACCATCGTGAAGTATGCCAATAAAATTACAGTGACAGCTCTTGAGAGCGATGTGACGTTTGATTTTATTGCCTCCAGAGCAACCATCAGTCTGGAGCAACCGACATAACACAAGTAGTATTAATGTAAATTTTTCTCATAATTTTTGATTTTGGTTAATTCATAATCAATAGTCGTAAGCGACATTTTGTTGAGTTAGATTCCGATTGATTATGGACGAAAGGCCACGCCGGGAGGTGCGGCCTTTTTGTTGTGTCCTTTTGCTTTGGTTTTCAGGTAATCATTTTTGCATCAAAATGTGAATATGAAAATCACAGTACTTTCATCGCTGCTGAGAGAACCCTTCATGATCGATCTGGGCTTTGCCCTCGACAGCGGTATTCTGGTGCAGCAGCTCATCGATCACGATGTGCGGAAATTTTCGCCCCGCGAGAGCTTCACCCTTCGCTATTTTATACCCTCGTTTGCCGAGAACGATCCCAGTGCTGATCCTGACGGTAGTTCTACCCCGCCGGAGAATCAACCTGCTGGCATTATTGCCATGGTTCCCCTTCATGGAAGCATGCTGAAATATGGCACCATGTGCAGTTATGGCACCACAGAGATTGCCGAATATCTGCGTATGGCTCTGTCAGATGAGCGAGTCATCGGCGTTCTGCTTGATGTAGATACCCCGGGAGGATCAGTCAACAGTATCCCGCCTTTGGTTGATGTGCTTTCTCATCGCACTAAACCCGTTTTGGCACATGTTGACAGCTGCGCATCGGCAGGCCTTTTCACATCCGTTTTCTGCGACGAGATCATGGCAAACAATGATATCTCTGCCCGAATCGGATCGGTGGGTGTAGAGATGAACTTTGCCGACATGCGACCATATTGGGAAGCCCAGAAGGTAGTCTTCCACACTATCCGCCCACCTGAAAGCGCAGAAAAGAACAGGGTGTTCGAGCTTGCCCTCGAAGGCAAGTACGAACAGATCACCCAGGAAATGCTCTCTCCCATGGCCCGACGCTTCCAACAGGAAGTGCGCAGCCATCTTCCCGGGCTCAAGGAAGAGCCTGGTGTACTCACCGGTGCAACCTTCGACGCCACCCGGTCCCTGGAACTTGGCCTCATCCATTCCATTGGCAACCGCCGCGCTGCCATCGCCCGCCTCAGCGAGTTGGCACTGCAATACGATGTGAACAGTTTAATCAACAATCCATAAATCCCATAGCTATGAACCCAAAATGGAACCGTGTAATGAAAGCCGCTCTCGGCCTGATCGGGATGTCATCCTTCACCCTGAAGGATGGCAAGCTTGATCTTCCTGAAGAGAAGCGTACCAAACTCGAGAGCTCGTTTGGTAAGCCCTTTACCCAATCGCTCGAAAAACATCTGGCCGAAACAGAGGCCGGAACCACTACCGAAGAAGCCGAACTCAACGATGCCGAGTTCCAGGCTCTGACCACTGAACTAATGAACGAGGCTATGCAGGCTCTCCAGAGTCAGGTTTCCACCCTCCAGGCAAAAGTCGATGAAGCTGCCGCCACTATTGCAGCGCAAAAGGAAACCATCGGAATTCTGGCTGCACAACCAGAGCCTGACGTGCCGGCCACCAATGCCACTAATCCCCACGCAATGAATACAGCTCCTTTCAAACCCGACATGACCCTGGTCCATAATCGTATGTGGGAAGCCCAACAAAAGGGCATGTCGTTCGAGATGGCTGATGCCACCATGCAAATTGATGCTATTAAGACAGAATTCGCAAAGATTCCGGCTGGTGAACTCACTCGCATCAAGAAAAAGCTGGTTGATCGCACAGAGACTATGAAGTACATGACTTCAGTGCAGACTTCCGAAAGTGTTTATCGTGCTGCACAAGCCTCAATGACTCATGTGGTACAACAGATGATCGGTGCCTGGACTCCTTTAGGTCAGGCCACCTTCACTCCGATGTCTATTCCCATGCGCCATCACAAGATCAACGTACCTTTGGTTCCTGCAGAAGTAATCGATACTTGGCTTGCTAAGCTTTACGATGAAAGTAAAACTCCGGCTCAAATGCCGCTGGTAACCTTCATGATGGACATCATCATTGATAAAGCAATGGATGATCGTGAAATGCTCCAGGTGATGATCGGAGAGTACGTAGCCTACGACTCAACACCCGCAGATGGCACCCCGGGGCAGGCTACTGAAAAATCGGTTGACGGTCTGCTTACACTCTTACGCAAGGAGTATGAGAATCCTGACACTAAAATTCATTTTGTTATCCTTGGGGAAATCACTGAGGCTAACGTGGTGGACAAAATGAAGAAATTTCGCAAATCACTGCCACGCGAGCTCATCCGCAAAAAAATGGATGTGCTGATCAGCGAAGATCTTCGCGGGATGTACAAGGATTCTTACCAGACATTGTTTCCCAATACAAAGAACGAGGATGAAAACAACTTCCGTCTTGATCATTCACAGCTCAAGCTGTCCGCCGTTGATTCGCTCAGCGGTCTGAAGTCATTCTTCGTCACCCCGTTGGACAACCTCTTACTGATTCGTGATAAGAACAAACCAGGCTCCATTATCCGCATTGACACCCTGCACTATAAAGTGTTCATCTATGGTGAATGGTCAGAGACTTACGGATTCGGATGGAAAGAAGCTATCGTAGCCTACATTGATCCTTTCTGGGTACTTGATGGCTATGCCAAGAAAAATGATGCTTCAAAGCTTCATTTTAAAATGCTCGAGGATACCGGTGCCGACGATCTGAATGAAGCCAAGCTCGCCGATTACAAAACCGCAATCTCGGCTGCTACAGAAATTCCCGATATGGCCGCTCTGCAGACCATCATCGATACGGTGAATGCTGCTTAGACTAAATTGTACCAGGGAGGTAACATACATCCCTGGTACAATTAACCTGATCAGCCAAACAATTCACACATTATCACAATAATAATTAGACACTCCTACGTATGTATGTAAAAGCAAATGTTCTCCGCCCCGCGAAAACTGCCCCAGGGTCAGGTGGCGACAAGAAAGACACCCTTATTCTTTTTGACTTCGACGATTTGGCCGATGAAGGCTATCACCGGTCGGGCAATGGTGTCATTACTGACCAACTGGTTTTCAAACCAGGCAAGTACATGGTCAAGGTTTATGGCACCGTCAGTAAAATGAAAGGCAGCTACGAAACCGAAGGCGACGAAGATGCCGAAGGTTTCATGCACGGTTTTGAATTTGAGCACCCGGGCGATGCAATCGCTATCATGGAGTTCGTTCAAAACTGGACAGGAAAAAACGTTGGAGCTATCACTCAGAAATGCTCCGAGAACTATATGAAGCAATACGGCACACCTTGCTCACCGCTTAAATTGAAAAGCAGTGGTCAGGATGACAAGGATGCGAACGTGCAAAAACTGGTATTTAAAAACACTGTGAAGGCACCTTTCGTTCCTGGCAAGTACGAAGGCACACTCACGCTCGAAAGCGTGTTGTTTACTGTAGCCGCTGATTCTGACTCGATTAATCTGGTAGCTGGTAGTGGGCAATATCAATTAACATCGGGGGTCGGTTCTGTAGCTCTCTTGGCCGACTTGGAAAATGCTTCTGACGGTTTAATTTTTACCCTTTTAGGCAGTGGTGGAACATATCCTTCTAAGATTGAAAGTCCGGCTGGTGATGGTTCATTTTTGCTTCAAAATGGAGTAACATGGATCGCTGATGCTGGTAGTCAGATCACCTTCAGAGTTATGCAAACAGGTGTTTTATCTTATAAAGCTATTGAGATCAGTCGTTCTTAACTTACGATATTCTTTAGTTTGATTTTGATTTGTGTGCTTTCTAAAAGCCCGTAACCCGAATGGGTGCGGGCTTTTGTCCTTTTTTCCGCATGGGTGCAATTGCACCTTTGCTTTATCAAATTCATTATTCCATGACATCAATAAAAGAACAGATCATTGCGTGGGTAACCCACGACCGTTCCTTTGAAGCCGGCGCAGAAATTTTTCGTGTTAACAGCAAACACCAGGGTCTCATTCGCAAATTCGCCATGCAAGGCGACACAAAAGAAAATTGCGAAATGCTCCATTACCATCTATCTAAGCTGGCTGGCGTTGATGAGGCTTCCTGGCGCCGACTGCTTCGCAACCCGGTTGTTCCGGTTGATACTACTGATTACACCAATACACAGGTACGCTTTGAGTTGCTGGCAGCAGTTCCTGAAGATGTTCGCAAGGTTTTCCGTCTCAGGGATGAGTTCCCCTTCCTCAACGCCAGAGAGTGCCCCAATGAGCTAAAGATCCTGGTTGCCGATCTGCTATCGACACACGATCGGTATGTCTCCGACCACCAAAAACTGTTCTCTGCCACCACCCCTGAAGAGATCGCAACACTCAGTGCATCGGTCGTTGAGAATTATCTCGAGAACCGTCAAATATGGGATGAGCTCAATCACTACAAAACCGAAGGTAAACCTCTCGGTGAACACCCCGTATGGCAACGTGCCGCCCGACTCAAAGAGCTTCAACAGATGAGCAATACTGATCTGGTAAAACTCAACAAGAACATACCGACTAATATCTCACGCATAACTAAAAAGCTTGAAGAGGATCCCCAGAATAAGGAAACAACCAACCGTCAACTGGCGCTGGAAAACTATAAATGGGAACTCGAAGAGGTTAAGAAACTGCTAAAACTTTAGTATGGGTCTCTTCTCTATAGATGAACTCAAGCCTTGCATTACACCTGCCCCCGGGGAGCGTGATGCTATGTTGAGTATCAATTTCCTCACGCTGCACATGCAGAAGATCAATTCGCTGCGTGACTTATGTGGTAGGCTACCGGCATCAGATGAACTCATGCTCCTATGGACACTCAAGCAGTTCAACGCCTTTACATTCATTCCTTTCATTGTAGAAAATGCGGGTATCATCCTCGAACTGGTTATCTCCACCTACAGCATTTCCTCCAAGGTGGTGGATGCCCTCATCGCACTGGTTGATCGTGGCCAGGTGAAGCATATCCACATTAGCATTTCTGATTCTGTTAAATTCCGTATCCCACGCGTGGTTGATCACCTTGAAAGCTTGCTTCAGACCCGGGGTGAGCACATCAGTGTCCTCTATGGCTGGAACCATTCCAAATGCACTTTAATGCACACCGACACCGGCTATTATGTAGTAGAGGGCTCAGGTAATTTTACAGAGAACGCCCAGCACGAACAGTATCTTTTCTATAACCACCCGGATGCATTTGCATTTCGCAAACAGAACGTTTATGGAGTTTTCACCTGAACAACTTGAAGAGCTTGAGAATCTTGCCGGTATTAATTATACCATCAGGCAAATAGCATTATACTTTAACGTGGACTATAAATTGTTGTTGAGCTTTTATTCAGATGAGGCCTCATGGTTCCGGTATCATTTCGACCGTGGCCGTCTGCTCACACAGGCTAAGGTTGATATGTCCACTGTTCAGAGTGCCCAGGGGGGCAACATTTCAGCCCAGCAGATCTTCGCAAAACGGCGAAAAGAGCAAGAGTACACAACCCTAAAAGAACAACTATTTGGCCGACATCAGTAAATATCACCCGGAGGATCTTCGCCAGTATATAAACACCGGCCAGTCCGGTCAATTACCTGCCGAGCTTGTTGAGTACCTGGACATCCTGGAGTTGTGCCGCTCCATGTTTTCCAAGTACCACGAAAGGGAGTTTATAGTCAAAACCCTGATGGCACCGACCTATAATCTCAGCCGCTACCTGGCCAACCGCCTGGTGACAGATATGATGAACTTCTTTTATGCTAATAATGAGGTAAAACAAGAGGTCTGGCAGGAAATTTATGCCCAGCGTTTCGATAAACTGGCCGAGTTGGCACTTTTCGGTAAAGATGATATTGACATGGCCCGGGTTTGCTGGGCTGAAGCGGCCAAAGCCCGTGACATATATAAGCCCAAGCCCAAAGAGATCCCCGCCGAATTCTACCAAAAGAAAGTCATCATCTACTCTTCCGATCCTGAGATGTTCGGTGTTGAAAAAGCGAACCGGGTTGAGCTGGCACGCATGATTGACGAAATGCCAGACATCAGCACTACCGACCGTAATCGGCTAAAGAGGCACTCAGGTGTAATAACTCTTAACATACCCGAAGACCTCGAAGAGGCAAAATACTCCACCGAGGATGAAACGCCTAAGAATTAACGAATCTGATTATGAGTTGCGCTACAATAACTGGGTAGCTCAGCTCGTGGATATGGTTCGTCCCAAGAACCTGTATTTCGTCGGTGGTCGTGGTACAGCTAAGTCCACCGACATTCAAGCCAGACGCATCCAGGATGTATGCTACGATCTGCCCAGGGCCTCCTTTTCTCTGGTTGCTGATACGTATGTGAACCTTCTTACCAACATCATCCCTGCTATCACCACCGCCTGGCGTGAACGCTATGGCTGGTTCGAGTTCGAGAGTACCCACATGCTTGGTCATTACGTGATAGGTGAGCCACCACCATCACAGGTTCAATGGCAGCGACCTTATACTGATACACGCGAATACAAACGCACCATCACGACATATCTGGGGAACAAAATATTCATGCTCTCCCTTGACCGGGGTTCCATCAGCGCAGGTATCTCGGTTGTCCATCATTTCATTGATGAGGCCAAGTTCGATGATCCCAGGAAGATAAAGAAGATGTTTCCCACACTAAGAGGAGACAAAATTCAGTTTGGTCACAGCCACTACTTCATGGGGCAAACCGTAACCACCGACATGCCCAATCCCCATAATGGAGAGTTCGATTGGATCCTCGATCTTGAAAAAGAGATGAACCCTAAACAGATCATCCTTATCCTCCAAACTGCTTTCGTTGTTAACGACATCATTAAGGAATATCTCAATGCAGAAGCCTCCGGCGATGGAGAGAAGCTCCGCAGAGTTTCGGCTAATCTTGAACGCTGGACGGAGCGACTGCTCAAGGTCCGCCGTGGTTCTACCCTTTTCTTTGTTGTAAGTTCTCTGGCTAACATTGATGTGCTCACCATCGAGTATCTTCAGAATCTCTTAGCCACACTTGGTTGGGATGAATTCAAGGTTGCAGTTCTAAGTATGAAAGCCACCGTCACCAAGGGGCAGCGCTTCTATCCGAATCTGGGTGAAGAGCACTTCTACAAGGATGGGTATAATTACGAATACTATGATCGGTTTGGATTTAAAGACAACATCTCACAGACCTCTGCCGGTCTGAAATATGTGAACCCCTCCCTCCCACTTGAGCTTGGATACGATGCTGGCAACATGCACTGCCTGATCATTGGGCAGGATCATGGTTCCACCTATTATATCGTGAAAGATATGTATGTGCTGACACCGGAATGGATACGCGAATTGGCCGACGAGTTCGTGCGATTCTTCGCCCCACACACTCACAAAGTACTTTACCTGTACCATGATCGTGCTGCCAATAATTACGAGAAGGCCAAAGAAGACTTCGCCGGCAAGTTGAAGCAAAGCATAGAGTATGATGCTTCAGGCCATCCTACGGGCTGGAGTGCAACGCTCATGAACCGCAAACAGCGTAACATTACAAGCTCTGAAGAATATGACCTGATGATCGAGATGATGTCAGGACGTAACCAGCATCTGCCCAAGCTGCTGATTGATTTGTACGAATGCCCAAGGCTCCGCAGCTCGCTGCAGTTAGCTCCAATGGAGAAAGACTCCAAAGGCAATATCAAGAAAGTCAAGAAATCGGAGAAGCTGCCACTTCTCAGACTCCCTATGGAAAGCACCAATCCGAGCGACGCCTTTAAGTATTTGATGTGCCGCCCCAAATGGTTGGCTATTGTCAAAGGCCGCAGACAAGTAACAGTTGGTAGCGTGAAAGTCCGTGGATAGTAATACGTCTATTGTATTTGCGGTATGATGTTGCGACCACCACAGCCTACCGAATGTCCGTTCTTCGTTCCTCTGCCCGGCCATACCGTAGGCTAACAAGCACCCTCTTTATAAAATTAAGCATTGTAAGAACCGGTACAGGTAGCAACCAGTACCGGTTTTCTAATAGGTGCAGTTCCACCACTGGCGCCGCAATCCTCGCTGCGTTCCGGTTGCCGCACCAGTGGTTGGATCCTGCGCATAGTGGTTGGTCGCTTGCAGGGGGTAACAACAGGCAGAGCTAAAACGAAGTGCAAGGGTGCAAGTTCAAAGGTGCAAAACACCACTGCTGACAAACGATAAACATCAGACCTTCTGTCATATATCCGCTTTTCAGGGGGGTGCAATTGCCACAACAGGACAGAGCAGGTCGCCCATTCTTAGCTCTCCTCTTTGGCCGGAAGGCCATTACAAGAGGTTAACTATCTATTTTACTGGCCATTATTAATAAACGCTTTTAATTTCATGGTCATTTTTGAAGGTTTATAAATGTAAACACAGCATATTTATAATAATTCTAAATAATTATTGATTTGTAACTATCAATATTTCAATAGATTAAAATTTTCTTATTTTAACCGATTCTAAATTATAATATCACATAACAATCTATAATACAATGATTTACACACATAAAAAATCTGTCTGATTTGCACAGTTGCAAAAGTGGTGGTATCTTTATTATGCAATTAAACCAATTCACTTATTATTAACATTTTAAATTAAAAACCATGAAGAAAAATCACATGGCAATGACGCCTAATGGCGCCCCGGTTCTGGTAAATGAAACCCAAACCACCACAAACATCAATCAGGTTGAACAGCAACAGGAAGCCAGGGAACAGGCAACGAAACAAAACACCAACCCAAAAGTTGAGCAACCCCCTTTAGAACCAACCGCAACCGATGTTCCACAGCTAGAAGAAACCGAAGCCAAAGAGGTTAAAACCCAGCAAATGAAACCATGGCAGAATGATCCACGAACAGCCGCCCAACTCATTGCCCAGATGCAGCAAAAAATGGATGAACGCCAGAAACTCATTCAACGATTTAACGAACTGGAGACTAAACACAGCAGATTCAGCGAGGCTTTGGAAGTACTGAACCCTGACACTTGCGAGGTGGTTTTATTGGTGAATGGAAACCGGTTCACCAGTACTGACCCGGCAGCAGTCCGTAGGTTTATAACCTTCCAAATTGACAGCTACACAACAGAATTAGGGTCAGTTGCAAATCTCTTGCTGATGTAATTATCAACATGGGCAGCCGGAGCAATCCGGCCGCCCTTTAAATCTGATTTGCATGATGAAAAAATACGACCCGGAACGCCACCGCCAGCGGCTTAGTGATCTAATGGCGCAAAGTAATAAAGTAGCCCAGCTTGTAAAAGAAGGCACTTTCAACACTATAAACGAGGCATTAATAGAATGCATTTATAAAGCAGATGGACACAACGAATTCTATTCATTCAACGAATGGAAGAAAAGGGGTGCCAGAGTAAAAAAAGGTTCTGAGGCCTTTTGTTTATGGGGGCAGCCGATACCCCGAACGGTTAAACGTGAAAACGGGGAAGAGGACGAAAAGGATTTCTTTCCAATGGCATACGTTTTTTCAAACTTACAAGTAGTTACGGAGGATACGAAATGAAAGAGCGAGTTTTAAAAGTCTTGAGTCGATATAGGATAAACAAAACCGGAGCATACGGAACAACCGTAAGTTTTCCAGAAATCAGATTATCTGGAAAATGGCTTAAAATAGCAGGATTCAACCCGGGAACCCATGTACGTATTGAGGTTTCTAAAAATTCATTAACCATAGAAAAAGATGAGCAATCAATTAACTAAACCTGTTACCCAAGAGGGAACCACTGCAAGCATGAAAGAAGTATTTCGTCTTCACGGTCTTCAATGGGAAGATGTTGAATCTTTAGCGTTAGACTCGTGTGTTCCTGCCATGTGCGCCTATGGTTGTAAGGTGGAACCTGACGGCTATTGTGAGCACGGAAACGAAAGCATTGTACTACATTTAGGAATCATCTAAAACACAGTACAATTATTGACTAAGGAATAGTATCGACGTTACGCCATATTTTTAGAACGGCAACAGGAAAGGCCGTCAGAAAGGCGGCCTTTCTTTTCATTATATAGCTGACTATATAAAAGTTGGTATGTTTTTTGGCGTGCGGAAGCGGAGTAAACCAGCCCGTGATTGACAATGAATTATACGCTTAGGGAGTCAATCACGGGCTGGTTTACATAGTTTCTTGACCGTAACCGACAAGTTTTCCAAGACAAAAGATAAATTTATAGAAGTGTGGTCTCGAAAACCTTTTTCGGTTGCGGAATTTTGGTAATGGAAAAGCTTTGAACATCATACCAGTCGATTATAAAATAAAAACGACCTGCAATTTTGGTTATCACCTGGCATTGATGTATATTTGCTGTACTATTCATGGTTTCGGCTGTGAATTGGTAAATTGCACTGACTCCCCTCTTTGGAGGGGAGTTTTTTTGTCCTTTATCCACCCCTACATAGCCAGCATCTTTGCTTCAATGAAACAAGTTGCAGAGATAGGGTTGTATGAGGCCATTGCCCTGATGAGACGTTTAAGCAGCGAGGAAAAACCTTTTGTGCTTGCTCATTTCACCTATGACCGCCACCGACTAACAGCACATGGACTGTCGGTTGTGCAACGGGCCATTTTGCGGCCGGCTGCGTCTACAGCAGAAGTTACAGACGCCAACTTCAAAATCTTCTACACTAATCTCGATGACCGGTCAAACCGCAACTGCTGGCAACCACTCCTGGCGTATGTGAACGGTATGAGGGTAAAAATCAACGGCTATGATCAAAATTCACAACAACACGGGATATAATACCGGAGTAATCGAGTTGGCGGATGTTGCCTACACCTTCAGCATCGAAAGCTCCGATTCCCTTCAGGGAATGCAGGCAGCCTTCTCGGGAAATTGGGAAACTGAACCGCAAACAGGTGGAGGATACCGGATAGTTCCTTTTGGCCCGGACAACAACCTGCCAGCCATGCTCCGGGATATTCTGGATCAGAACAACCTGGCTGAAGGATTGCTAAGCCGCAAACGTGGCCTGGTATGGGGGAACGGCCCCGAACTCTATCAAAAGGTATATGAAGAAGGGCGGCCCACTCGTAAATGGATCTATGATAGTAAAGTAAACGACTGGCTCAAGAGCTGGAACGCCGAAGAATACCTTCGCCGGTGCTTAGTCGACTACTTCCACACCGAAGTTGTCACTTCAAAAATATTCAGGAGCCGGGGTGGAAGAGTTCCAGGATTGAATAATTCAATCACCCATCTGGAGCACGTAAATTGTAATGATGCACGCCTACAGTGGCCGGCTGATGGTAACGGCATCATTGTAGCTGATTGGGAGAACCAGAAGTTTGATAACTTACAATACTACCCGATTCTAGATCGTTTAAACCCGCTTAAATACGCCGTGGCCGGCCATTTCAGCAATATGTACAGTTTCAGTCGGAAGTTTTATGGGGTACCTGCCTACTTTGGCGCCCTGAACTGGATCAGGCGGGCATCAGCGATTCCAAGGATACTGGAAAATCTCACGAACAATTCCCTGTCAATCAAATGGCACATCATTTCCCCGGCATCCTACTGGACGAAACACCGGGAAAGGATAGAAAAACAGTGTGCCGAAAAAGGGACTAAGTTCACTGAAACAATGCTTGAAGACTATAAGGATGAAGTATTTAAAAAACTGGGGGCTGTCCTGGCCGGAGAGAAAAACGTCGGCAAGTATTTTACTTCCGAGAGCTTCTACAGTGAGTTTGGTGTAGGGAAAGAATCACTCGAGAAATGGGAGATCATCCCTATCGATCAAAAAGTTAAGGAATATGTGGATGCACAGGTTGCAGTATCCAATAAAGCTGACTCAGCCACTACCTCCGGGATAGGATTGCATCCTTCTCTCTCCAATATTATGGTAGATGGCAAACTTGCATCTGGAAGCGAGCAGCTGTATGCACTAAAAATATTCCTTGCCACAGAGGTAACTATCCCGGAAAGTATCGTTTTCGATGCCGTCAACCAGGCATTGTCCATCAACTTCCCTGAGAAAAACCTTCAGTTGGGTTTCTACCACGCCATTGTAATGACCGAAGACCAGGTATCTCCCTCAAATCGTTTAAAAAATGCTGTTTAAAACCTCTCAGGAACTAAAGTATCACCTTGGATTTATTGATGCCGGGCTATCTTTTGCCAATATGCGCGCTGACCTGGAACTAGCGTCATCAGCCATGCGCCGCCAGATAGGTGCTGAAATCTATGATGCGGCCTGTCGGTTTTACGATGGCTACAGGGAGTCGTACCAAAATCCTCCTTCGGAGGCAACCGAATGGCAACGAGCCATGAGCGAACTGGTTATCCGCGTTCAGTTGCCAATCGCGCTGAATGCATACCTTGCATTCGCACCCAATAACGACCTCACCCACGACAGCAGTAAAGGACGTCAAATCATGGTTGGGCAAGACGAGAAGCCGGCCTTTGAATGGCAGATTGAGCGTGATGAGAATGCCCTAAAAAATCGCGAACAGAGGGCAACGGAGGAATTGCTGCGATGGTTGGAAGAAAACACTTCAGAAGTTGCTACATTCACCTATGGTGAAGATATCACTTTTAAGAAAAACGTGTATTACCAGGCATTTGACCAACTACTCTTCTCAGTTGAAGCCTTTAATTGTGGTCTTCCGAACTGGGAGGAGTTATGGAGATTGCTCAATGAACGGAGGTTAATTATCTGCCATATTGGTAGTGTGCCTGAAGAATGGATTGAATCAAATAATTACGGATTGTGGAGTAAAGTAAAATTCGGGGAAAAGATTTATTCGTCAATCCTTATTGAGAATGCAGGTATTATCCCTGCTTCCGATCCCGGCTCCTGGGCTGAAACGCTGAATAATCCGGCTTTCATTCCGGAATATAAAAACTCCGACGCCTGGAAACAGAATAACAGGCTTCTGGTGAACACCGCCGAGATGTTCGACGAGGCGTTCCCTATTGAGAAATCATACCGGTTATTCGCTATCCTTCGCCCTTTTGTCAAGCGGGTAGAGGAACAATCAATTGTACCAATCATCGGGAAGGAAACACTTGATGATCTGCTCGAAAAACGTCGTAAAGGCACATTGACAGTTAACGATACCAGCTTGATGGGCTACATCATCCCTGCTGTGGCACTAAAGGCCATGAGCAGGGCAGTAAGGAGCCTCTCGGCTACTTTGTTGCCCGATGGGATGCTTAAGCAGTTTGCCAGTAACACTAACGCGACCCGGTCAGCTACTGATTACACACAGCGGAACCAATTGGCCATGGTGCTCGATGAGATGGCGGCCACCGATTTGCGATCGTTACAGGCTGAGATTCTGTGCCGGTCTGCTCCTGATACCCTTGAGCAGGAAACCGATCTGCTAAATAATAACCCGGAAAATAATTTCTTCAGAGTATGAACATCCTTGACATACCCCAAGCCGGGGTACATCTTGAATATGCCTCTTGCATGGATGAACTTATACCATCACAGTTCGAGACCTACTGCCGATTATTCATTGAGCTTAAAGAGGGTAAAATCTCGATTGCGGATTTTTATGTCCGCATGGTAATCGAGTTGCTCGATATAGATCTGGGCTATGGTTACAAACGCCTGCCCGAAAGGGTCTCGGAATCTATTCATGACAATCTCAGGCAGATTACAGAAACCCTTACCTGGCTCCTGGTGGAGCGCGATGAAAACGGAGTTGTTCAGATTGAGCCAAATATTGAGTTTGCACGGAATCTAATCCCCGCCCTGGGTAATAATATGGGTCCGGCTGATGCCTTGCAGAACGTTTCTCTGGCAGAGTTCAGAGATGCTATCGGACACTCAATGAACTTTACCCTTACAAACGACGAAGAGCATCTTAACAGGCTTTGCGCTTCACTTTACCGGCCGAAGAACCCCAGATGGCTCACCCTGTCACAGTATCCTGAATGGAATGGAGATAAACGCTTTTTATATAGCTCTGCCTACGCAGAGACATCCTTCAACCGTTTTCTTCGGTTCCCAATCTGGCAGCGATTCGGGGTTTACCTAATGTTTAATGCTGCCTTAAACTTTCTTAAAACCGGTACTGTCACCATCGAAGGCAAGGAAATTAGTTTCTCAATCCTTTGGGAAGGCAATGAACCACAATCAGACAAGCCCGGCATCGGCATGGCTGGCGTGTTGTTCAGCCTGGCTGAAACCGGAGTATTTGGTACCCTTAAGGATGTTGAACGGGTAAACCTCTATGTTGCCCTTGCACGGCTATACCAGGTTAAAATCAATGAACCAAAGATGAATAAAGATGATACTAATCACCCAAATTCGTAGCTATTTCAACTCTTTACTCACTGATTTCGATGAGTTCAACGAAGTGATTATGGTTTTTAACCAGTCACACCTCACTGACAAGATCAAAGAGCTATCACTGGGGATTTACCTGATCATTGTGATCCCCGGGGCAAAGACGAAAGCATTGGATGAGGACAATGTTCATGATCCATCGGAGTGCCTCTTGTTTGTTGCCGAAAAGCTGATTGAAAAAGACATACCACCAGATGAGTTAATTAACAGGATGGCCGTCACCCAGGTACTTACAGAGCGGATCAAAACCCATTTACTCTCAGACAAGCTCAACCATGACACACCCGACCACCTGATGCATGATATAGAACCCTCAGGCATCAGTACTGAACCTGAATTTAACTATTTAGGGACATATGGCTGGAGCCTGACATTTATCATTAACCCAACCCTTCGCCAACTATGACAGAAGAAATAACTCAGGCGGCAACTGGTGTGCCGGTGATGATCACTATTTTGACAGCTACCAATACCATCCTGGTAGCCTCTGTCGCTTTCTTTTTAAAACGCTTCCTTAACAAGTTCGACAGCGTTGTAAAAAACGTTGAACTTCATAATGTTGTGTTAAGCACATCACAAACCCGCTGCGATGAGCGCTCGGCACGGGTCAACATTGCTCTGTCAGAGCTTCAGAATGATCAGGAACGTCAGGATGAACTCATCGATGATCACTCAAGAACAATTGCTGTACATACATCTGAAATCGAAAACCTGAAACGATCCATCCCACGGAAATGAAAACGAAAGCGATACTAAAAACGAAAGCGGACACACTTAACCTGTTCAGATTTATTCTGAACGTGCTCAGTACAGGCACCCCTGAAAGCTCCAAACGGGTGTTCGGAGCCATCATGATCATCTGGGTACATGTGCTGATGAGCTGCCAGGTATATCATCCGGTTATGGAAACATCTCTTTACCTTGGTGCAGCGCTGCTGGGTCTGGAGACCCTAAGAGATGTGTTCAGAAAACCTGTATCAAACAATGAATATGACCCAAATAACAACCAGTCATGAAGATAGACGAAACAAAACTCAGACAGATGATCCCTGGAGCCACGGACGATCAGATTAAGAAATTCATCGAGCCGCTCACTGAATGCTTGGAACGATTCCAAATTGATAGTCCTATTCGTATAGCTTGTTTCATTGCCCAGATCACACACGAGAGCGGGAGTCTGAAGTATGTACGTGAGTTGGCCTGCGGTAAAGCCTACGAAGGGAGGACAGATCTGGGCAACACCCAGCCAGGCGATGGGGATCGCTTCAAAGGGCGGGGGCTGATACAGGTTACTGGCCGTGATAACTACACCGCTCTAAAGCGCGATCTAAAAATTAATTGTGTGGATGAGCCTGATCTACTTGAACGACCATACTGGGCTGCGATGACAGCCGGATGGTTTTGGAACCTTAAAGGGTTGAACCGATATGCCGATATTGGTGACATGCGTGCTATTACCAGGCGTATCAACGGCGGACTTACTGGCTTCGACGACCGGATGAACCATTTTCGCAGGTGTAAATTTGTGCTTGAGGTATGAACAACCACAAGATATTTTTAACTCTTGTCCTGATGTTGGTGGTTAGCATCGGGGGGAATGTATTTCTGTGGCTTAACTCAGGGAACCATCAGGAACAGCTCGAACCAACTACCACCATCACCATTGTGGGCGACACTACCCCAGAAATTGTGTTCTTCCCGGAGCCAGTTCCCGTCTGGCGTGACACCGGATCCACACGCTGGCGTTCCCTTCCGGTGGACACTAACGCCATCCTGACCGACTACTTCAGCCGTAATGCTTACCTCCGTATATTGAAAGAAGATAGCAGTGCTTTGATTGTTCTCTCCGATACGGTGACCCAAAACAGGCTCACCGCTTTCCGGCTTGAGTTTATCAACCGTCGGCCAACGGCCATCATCACCAGCACGTATCAGGTGCCTCAGATGTATGACTTCATCCTCTCCGGAGTGATCTCTCTATCCATGATGCCCGAGCGAACCCGGCTGATGGGTGGCCTAATGCTCACCGACCGACAACAGAGAACTTACCAGGTGATGACTGATCCGCAAATGAAGAGCTGGCAAGTGGGTATGTCAATGCCGGTATGGAGGTGGCAAAGAAAAGTGATACAATCGGAGTAAACAGTAGAGACAATAGCAATTTTTAGTCTTGTTCGTACAAAACATGTCGAATCAAATAGATAATAACATAATAAATGGCATAAAATACTGGAGAATTAAATTTTAAATTACCAGCAATAATCTCATTACCAATACAAAGTGCTGTTGAGCATTGAAACAATATAGAATCTGTATATCTGGACGGACTGTTTAAAGAAGAAGAATAATCCGGCATTCTTTTCTGATAAATCTTGTTTATTGTCCAGGTTTATGAGAATGATACCTTAGGTTTATCAAAAGGTAATTTATCAGGTTAGTAATTTGTGTATCGGATTTCGCTTATTTTCAATAATTTTATACAGGATAAGGCGACTTTTCGTCTTTTTCCTGCGTCTGTTTATTATCTTTGCTTTACACAACCTAATCCCGCAAGGGAGAAAATTGTCTTCCAAATCAACTGGTTTGTAACAGCAACTCAACCTTTAACATACATTATAATTATTCCAAAATCAAACTATTATGAAAATTAAACCAATCAATCCTCTACTACTGAAAGCTGCTTTTTGGTTCATACTGATTAGCATATCCTTTTCTGATACTTTACAGGCACAATCGAATTCATTCTGTGCTACCCCGCCGACAGGAGCCTATCCAGAGTTGGAAGATGTGTTGAAAACTACAGTGGCCGAAGGCCCTTTTTACTTGAAAATCTATGTACACGTTGTCAGGCGGGACGATGGTACAGGTGGCCAATCAGTTGAAAACGTTCTACAAGCATTATCAATTCTAGACCAAGACTTCAATCCATATAGTATTTATTTTATCTGGGATTGTTCAATACATTATATTGACAGTACAATTTTATACAATTTCCCATATTCTGGTCGTGTGTTTTTAACCCCAAGAAATAAAACGGGAATAAATATATATCTATTTGGGGACGAAAGCTATACGTATAACCCAGGAGAGGGAAGAACAGATTCAATTGGTGGAAATGCCTTTTACATATTTGGTAAAGTTAAATCACCATACTCAAACCCATTAGTAAGATCACATGTAATTTCGCATGAGATGGGTCACTGCTTAAATCTGTGGCATCCTTGGGAAGGGCCGAATAACTTGTGCTATGAATGGCCTAATGGCAATTATTGTGAAGAATGTGGTGACGAACTATGTAGTACTCCGGCAGAACCAGTTAACGGGTGCAACCAGGATATTGATACAAATGATTGTTCATGGCTTTATCCGGTGGAATTTTCGCCTGGGTGGTTTTATAAGCCTGACACCACACTATTCATGGGTTATACTCATCCTAAATGTATGAGTACCTTTACCGATGAACAGTTACAGCGAATGTACAATTCAATAGTTACATTACCCGTTTTGCAGGCATGCGTTGTACCGGATCCAAACCATATAATTTCAGGGACTGTAGCATGGAATACTCCTATTGAGGTAGCAGGTGATGTCATTATTGAACCAGGCGGACAACTCACCATTACAGATGAGGTAGCTTTCTATCCCAAAAGTAAAATTATTGTAAAACCCGGCGGCAAGTTATTCGTGAACAGGGGAACACTTACCAACCTTCCTTCATGCAGGCCAGGTCATCCCTGGCAGGGTATTGAAGTGTGGGGGAACAGTGCTGCAAACCAATACCCCGATGCAAACGGGAATTACAATCAAGGATATCTAATGCTCAATAATGCCACGATCGAAAATGCAGTCTGCGCTGTTGACCTCTGGAAACCCAACGATTTCTCGAAAACAGGAGGTATCCTAAAAGCAACCAATTCTCATTTCATCAACAACACCAAATCAATTCATGCAGGTTATTATACCAACAAGCATCCGATAAATGGTAAACCCACTACAAATATAGGCTATGCCGTGAATTGCACCTTCGTAATAAACCAAGGCTACAACGCTTCAAAAACTTTTTATAAACATGCCGACCTTGCACAGCTAAATGGGTTTAGTTTCTCAGGTTGCGATTTCTCTTTAGCCCAGGGGGTAGATGGTGTAAGCCCATGGAACATTGCCATTGGATCATACGACGCTGCTTTCTCGGTAACTGCTCCTTGCTCAGGTGACATGTCACCATGTAACGAATATGACAGGAACACTTTCACCGGGTTTTATGCTGCCGTTTATGCCACTAAAACACCTGACTATAATACTACTTTCGATGTTATTCGTTCTGATTTCAGTAATAATGCCATCGGCATCTACATTAACGGTGTAAAAAATGAAGCAATTCTTTTCTGTAACTTCCACTTGGGAAGCAACGCTGGTGATGATTGCGGGGTCGGATTATCACCCTCCTATGGAATCGATATGACTGGCAGTACCGGTTTTGTAATTGAAGAAAACACCTTTCAAAGAGCAGACGGCACTGCCCCGGGCGATTATACCGGCATCAGGGCAACACAGTGCCTTTCAATAGTTGATGATATTTATAAAAACTCATACATCGGGCTGGAAAGGGCGAACCTGGCACAGGATCTCAATAGAGCTGATTATAGCAATGGCGCAACAGGTATCTCCTACCTATGCAACCAGAACAGGTTCAATCGATTGGACATACATGTAACGGGTAATCAGGCTAGCATTAGAGGCAACCTTGGTGGACTTGAAGTCGCCTCCGGCAATACCCTTACCGATCCTGCTTTTGCTGAAGCGCACATCCTTAACCAAGGGGTTCAAGATGTAAACTATTATTTTTACCAGCCCAACGAAAATGAAAGGTTGATAGAATATTCGACCTATGTTTACCCTTACCCGCTTACTATTTCACAAACCCGGAATGAGTGCCTGTCACATTATGGCGGAAGCACTGGAGGCAATACTACGGAAGGATTAGTGCTCGATGCTGCCGGCATGCAACAGAAGGCGGATGAGTATTCGCAATATGTTTCCGATTACAATACGGTAGCAAGCCTATACCAGCAGCTTACCGATGGGGGAAGTACCGAAACTACAAAAACAGTGATAGAAACCAGCCAACCCGACGACATGTGGATCCTTCGCGATGACTTGTTGGGTAAGTCGCCTTATCTTTCGCAAGAGGTTCTGATGGTGGCAGCCGATAAAACCGATGTACTCCCCGAGGCGGTGCTTTTCGAAATCCTCGCTGCCAATCCCGACGAATTACGCCGTCAGGAACTGATAGACTACCTGCGCAACAAACCTGATCCTTTGCCCGAATACATGATTGAATTGCTTGAAATACTTGCCCGGGGCGAAACAGGTAAAACTGCCCTGCTTAACCAGATGGCGCGTTATTACAACGGCAAGGTGCAGGCTGTTAATACCATCGTTCGCAGCTTGCTTCGCGACACCATTACCGATTACGGGCAGGTTCGTACCTGGCTTACCAACCTAGGTGGGATTGAATCAGGAAAGCAGGTAGTGGGCACCTACCTTGCCGAAGCAAACTACACTACTGCACTCGGCTTGCTCGACAGCATGGCTGCTGACTATTCACTTTCGGGTGTTGACCTGGAGCATTTCAACGAATACCGCGACATTACCGGGATGCTTATTTCACTCAGGCAGAACGGTCTGGACTATAACAACCTTGATTCGGCATCGATAGCCCAACTCGTTGATTTTGCCGATAATTCAACGGGGGAAGCACGCTACCTTGCGCAAAATATTTTGAGCCAGGCATTCGGTCTTCATTATTGTAATTGCCCCCCTCAGCCCGGAACAATTACCCTCAAAGCATCGAAACCGGTCAATCCCGTGCTCCTGGCCGAAGCCCATGGCCTGACCATCGGGGTTGCACCCAATCCGGCTAGTACCTGGGCGGCTTTCAACTACGTGCTTGCACCCGGCGAAACAAATGGTTTGATTACCATATCCGACAACCGGGGTAATACAATTACCACCATACCAGTAACCGATAATCGTGGCCAAAAAGTATGGGATACCCGTCAGGTATCATCCGGGATGTACATTTACACCCTTACCTGCAACGGCATGAGCCGCACAGGGAAGTTGGTGATTAAATAATTATGATTATCATTGTCGGCGGTCTAACCGCCGACAATGATAAAAAAAACTGTAGCCTGATGAAACAATTTGCTTTTCTTCTACTCACTTCTTTAGCATTAATGATGCCTGGTATCTGCCAGAATAAGGAAGAGTGTCCATACCAGATTACATGGCAGGGTTGTTTTGGAACAAGTGCATGGGATAATCAACCTTCATTTTGCAAGGCTTATGATGGAGGGTATCTTATAATGTTCACGGTAATACCGGATGCCACCAACATAACCCCCGGCGGGTTTGGCGACGATGATATCATGATAATCAAAACAAAACCAAACGGGGAAGTTCAATGGAAACGGTATTATGGTGGTTCCAGTGCAGATTATGGTGGATATATTATAGCTGATGGCAGTGGTCATTATTATTTTTCAGGTTTTGTGTCATCAACCGATAGTAATGTTCAATCATATAATCATGGGCTTGGTGACAACTGGATTGTTAAAATAGACAGCCTGGGTAATATTATATGGGAACACTGTTTTGGCGGCTCCGGGGAGGATTACCCTGGTGGGTTGCGGATATTGTCAGATGGTAACATTATTTCTTACGGGGCGAGTTCGAGCAGTGATGGCGACGTGGGTGTCAATTACGGGTTTCTTGATGTCTGGCTGTTTATCTTTACTCCCGAAGGTGAGATAATTCAAAGTAAAGTCTTTGGTAATAATATTCACAACAATGTTCATGCGTTGGTTGAGACCCGTGATGGGGGATTTTTCTTTACATCGCAGGGTTATCCTGAAGGGATGATCCCGCCCGCGGGGTATCATGGAGATGAAGATGTATGGAGTTTGAAACTTGACAGGCAGTTTAACATAGAATGGCAGAAACTTTTTGGGGGAACACATAAAGAATTTGGATTATACGGGATGAAAGAGCTTGAAAACGGTTATATTTTTCTGGCTTTAACCAATTCTAACGATGGTGATGTTTCCGGACTGACAGGGACTCCAGGAAGCAACAGCACGATGAATATCTGGGTTGTGCGTATTGATAGTAACGGTAATCTGATTTGGCAGCAATGCTTTGGCAGTGGAAAATTCGATTATACCCGAGATATCTTTCCAACAGTAGATAAAGGATTTATCATTTTTGGTGACAGGGGAGCATCATTAGACTGCTATTCAACATCGGGGCCATACAACGATGTTTGGGTTATTAAAACCGACAGTCTTGGAACCTGGGAATGGTATAAAACTTTTGGCAGCCTGACCGAAAACAGTTGTTGGGGTGTAGTCAGAAATGATGAACACAACTGGATGATACTTTCAACAACCGCCATCGGGGCATCGGGCGAAAGCTGCGATGTGAAATGTACAGGCCAAGGGCATTATGATGTCTGGATGTTCGAACTCAAAGACTGTGATCAATACCAGCCATCTATCCCAACCCGTCCAGAGGGTCCCGATACACTGCTCTGTTCCGTTCTTACTCCGTTAAGCACATACACTACCCGAACAGTCGCATCAGCAGATGGATACGACTGGCAATTGTTGCCTGCTGTGGCAGGAATGACGGCATCAACCGACACCTCGGTGATGGTTACATGGAACCCGGCTTACGAGGGCAACGCTACACTGAAGGTACGCAGTCTCAATACTTGCGGAACAAGCCCGTGGAGTGATTCATTGGTACTTCAGGTAAGAACCTGTATTGGAATTAATGAAACCAATGAGATAGGTTTCCGGGTATGGCCAAACCCGGCAAGCGACAAGGTTTATTTCGGGATTGCACAGTTACTCCCGCTTCCGGCAGTCATCACCATAACCGATGTTACCGGCAGGGTCATCTTCAGGAGGGAAATAAGCGGGCAGCAACTAATCTGGGATACCCGGCAGGTATCGTCCGGGATGTACATTTACACCCTTACCTGCAACGGTATGAGCCGTACAGGGAAGTTGGTGATTAAATAATTATGATTATCATTGCCGGTGGTTAGACCGCCGGCAATGATTAAAAAACTGTAACATGGTAAAACGATTAATCTTTCTTCTCATCTTTTTTTTAGCATTGATGATACCTGGTATCAGCCAGAATAAGGAAGAGTGTCCATACCAGATTACATGGCAAGGATGTTTTGGTACTCAATATTGGGAAAATGAATCCGCATTTTGTAAAACAATTGATAGCGGATATATTATTGCTACATCTGTCATTCCAATAAACTCAGTCAATCCTGATGGGTTAGGAGGAGAAGATATCCTGCTGATTAAACTGAATAAAAACAGGGAGACAGAATGGTCAAAGTATTATGGAGGCAGTTCGAGCGATATGTGTAGCTGCATTGTTTCAGATGGGAAAGGCTGTTATTACATAAGTGGCAATACATGGTCTTCCGACAGTAATGTTCAATCGTACAATCATGGGTTTGGTGACAAATGGATTGTTAAAATAGACAGCCTGGGCAATATTATATGGGAACACTGTTTTGGCGGTTCCGGGGAGGATTACCCTGGGGGGTTGCGAATATTGTCAGATGGTAACCTTATTTCCTACGGGGCGAGTTCAAGTAGTGATGGCGATGTGGGTATCAATTACGGGTTTCTCGATGTCTGGCTATTCATCTTCACTCCCGAAGGTGAGATAATTCAAAGCAAAGTATTTGGTAATAATATTCACAACAACGTTCCTGCATTGGTTGAGACCCGTGATGGGGGATTTTTCTTTACATCGCAGGGTTATCCTGAAGGGATGATCCCGCCCGCGGGGTATCATGGCGATGATGATGTATGGTGTGTGAAGCTCAACCGGCAGTTTAACATAGAATGGCAGAAACTTTTTGGTGGAACACACAAAGAACATGGATTATACGGGATGAAAGAGCTTGACGACGGTTATGTTTTCCTGGCTCGAACCAACTCTAACGATGGTGATGTTTCCGGACTGACAGGGACGCCCGGAAACAACAGCACGATGAATATCTGGGTTGTACGAATTGATAGTAACGGTAATCTGATTTGGCAGCAATGCTTTGGCAGTGGAAAATTAGATTATACCCGAGACATCTTTCCAACAGTAGATAAAGGATTTATCATTTTTGGTGACAGGGGAGCATCATTAGACTGCTATTCAACATCGGGGCCATACAACGATGTTTGGGTTATTAAAACCGACAGCCTGGGAACCTGGGAATGGTATAAAACTTTTGGCAGCCTGACCGAAAACAGTTGTTGGGGTGTAGTCAGAAATGATGAACACAACTGGATGATACTTTCAACAACTGCCATTGGGGCATCGGGCGAAAGTTGCGATGTGAAATGTACAGGCCAAGGGCATTATGATGTCTGGATGTTCGAAATCAAAGACTGTGATCAATACCAGCCATCTATCCCAACCCGTCCGGAGGGTCCAGATACACTGCTCTGTTCCGTTCTTACTCCATTAAGCACATACACTACCCGAACAGTCGCGTCAGCAGATGGTTACGACTGGCAATTGTTGCCTGCCGTGGCAGGAATGACAGCATCAACCGACACCTCAATGGTAGTTACATGGAACCCGGCTTACGAGGGCAATGCTACGCTGAAGGTACGCAGCCTCAATACCTGCGGA
>Ga0209319_1000104_pt1 | contig 146088 bp, 118 predicted proteins | sample RifGroE2_FD_184000 | JGI IMG/M metagenome (GOLD analysis project Ga0209319, IMG submission 184000) | Groundwater microbial communities from Rifle, Colorado - Groundwater E2 (SPAdes) (version 2) | ecosystem: Environmental > Aquatic > Deep subsurface > Groundwater | place: Rifle, Colorado... | reverse complement strand
AATATCTTTCGTTTGTTCAATTCCAATCAAGTACTTTAAAAGCCCAAGCTGTTGAGTATACAATTGATCTATGTTGTCTATCTGAGTCTGAAGATTGCTTCTGTTAACCTGCACCCTCGAGTGGTCTACCTTGCGTATCACACCGTTCTGACTCTGAAGTTTTGTTATCTCAAGCAGCTGGTCGGTACTGGCGAGTGTCTTTCGGAGAAGCTCTGCCTGTTTTGAGGTGTTCAGACATAAATAATAAATTTGTGAAATCTGCAGCACAACCTCCTCTTTCTGCTTTTCAAGCGAGAGTCTGCTTAGGTTCTCCATCTCTCGGGCAATTTTTATAGATGTAAAATAACTCTGGCTGTATAGTAGTTGTGTGGCTTTGAACCCGTTGTTCCAGTCAAATTTTGTCCCAATCTCTATTGGTATAAGACCTGTCTGTCCGAATATTTCTCCCGGAACAATCATTTTGGGTATTGCAAAATAGTAACTGAACGTGCTATATCCCTCAAGTTGCGGATAAAGTTTGCTTTGTGCCTCCTTTAGCTGAAATCGGCTCTTCTCTGTTTCAAGTTCTGCATTCTTAACGTTCACATTTCTCTCTATCCCTAATAGTGATGCCTTTTCCAGAGTTAGCGTAACAACGTTAGTGTTTTGTGAGTTGACCTGCAATACAGACATTATTGCAAGGGTGGTGATTAGTGTTTTGACCATTTTTTTATCAGACTTTAATTTGTTCGTAGAGTTTGTCCCATAACTCAACCAGTTGTGCTGCTATATTATCGAAAGGCACCCCTTGTATAATAAGATGCATTCCTACTCCGTCACTTATACTTATAAATATCTTTGCAAGCTGCTCGTCGCTCATTGCCGATTTTATCTCACCTCTCTCGCGAGCCGTTTTAATGACTTCTGTCCATTGTTTTCTTTCATTATACAGAAAATCGACAATTCTCTGCCTTAATTCCGGAAAGAGTTTTATTGCATCAAACATAAGGGTAAAGTAGTTGATTGATAGCTCATTCACCTCCATTCTTCCCTTAAATTTTTCTACATAAAACCCTGTAAGAGAGTTTATTCCTTTTGCAATATCGTTATAGAACTGACGAAATGATTGCGAAGGATATTTGTCATAGGTAAGGTTGGCCACATTCAGGAAGAAGTATGTAAGTACTTCCGAAAAGAGCTCCTCCTTACTTTTGAAATGGTAATAAAACGCCCCTTTAGAGAGCCCCGTCTCCTTAACTATTTCGCTCATAGTAACCTCTTTAAAGCTTTTTTGCATAAATAGCCTTGAGGCAACAATAATTATATGTTCTTTTGATTCATTCATAAACCGACCGTTTGGTTTGCAAAAGTAAACCTTTTTTCTTAAAATAATACAACATATTTGTCGCGTCCTTAAATCGGTTGAATGACTATGAAGTGTCCGATCATAGAAAACAATTATCTCAAATAATATGACTATATTAGTTGATGGAAGTTCATGGTCATATACATATAACGAATACGGGCTGCCTGCGACATTTGAGGTTAAATGGAAAGATATTGTCACAACATCACCAATGTTATTGAGAATAGTTTACAAGGAGGTAAATTAGGATATGCTGTGATTACATCTTAATCACCCCTACTGCATCTCCGCCTTCGCTATCTTTTGTGACTATGTAGATTTTGCCTTCGGCTTCATCGGCGGCAAGGGCTCTTAATCCACCCTCTACTTTGTAAAGTCTTTTTACATTGCCGTCCCAGTCAAAAACTATAATATAATCCATTAGTTTTTTCTCTTTGAATTCCTTAATGGTTAATCCTGAATAAGATGTATAAATATAGTTGTCAGTTGTGAATAATCCATGGAATCCGATTTTAGAATCCTCATTCTGTAACCAACCGTTGTCACTTTCGATTTTTAGATTCGGATCCAGAATTTTTCTTTCCAAAATCCTGTTGATTGAATCCTTTTCATAATTAAAGATCTCAAGTATACCACCAATATTACCTATTGAGACAAATTTTGATAAGTCAGGTTTTGGATCAAATATGAAACCTTGTACTAGTTGAGACTTATGATTAAAATTTTTAACATCTTTGTAGTAATCAGGGAATAATTCATATTCCGAGATGTATTTTCCATTTCGATTGAATAGGGCGAATCTTGGGCCCATGGCTGCTCTGGAAACATAATAGCTATTTAAGGGAATAACATCGTAATTTGCTTTATGTTTTTCAAATTTTATTTTATTCGCGCCTTGTGATAAAGAATCTTTAAAAAATGTATCTGATTTATAAACAGATAATGAGTTTTCAGTGGGTTCATAAATATAAATTGAATCATCAACAACTTTATAATCAATCATATCTGAGAATTCACCAGGTCCTCTCCCTATTATACATTTGGTGGAGATATATTTGCCGGTATGCTTATTCAGTAATTGTACAGAGCCTTTACCATCTGGCGAATTCAATATCAGAATTGAATCATAAATCTTGATATTCCAAATTACAGATAATAGTTTATCTGTTTTAAGGATTTCGGGTTTGACGAAAATGGTGTCTTTCAGACTAATCGGTTCTAGTTTGTTCTTTTTATTGCCGGTGCTACACGAAAAAATCAATGTAATAACAATAATCACCGATAATGCCTTCTTCATATTTTTATTAATTATAATGATTCAATTTATATTTTTGGTCGTAACTCTCTAATAGATACATTGTCCAAGCACCATCAAAGTTAGAAAATAAAAAACAGATGCAAAATATTTTTAGGCATAAATTGTAGCTAAATTAATTTGACAACCAGTTTTTTAGAGGTGAAAATGTGGGAAAATGAACCCAGGTTGAGTGTTTTAGGGTTTGGTAGGAAAATTGTTTTTTCGAAATTTTTCAAAAAAATTCTTTAAACGCCCTGCTTCTGTCAAAAGCCTTTTGCCTGAAGTCTGCTCATCAGAAGTTTGTGGTACTCTTCGTAGCCAGGTTTCAAGGCGAATATTTGTCCGTTGTTAAGGATTTCGGAGAGGTTGTAGGTCTCTAAATCTCTCAGGGCGCGTTTTGGTGATGGTATTATTGAAGCCAGGAAAATAGATTCATTAATAGTGAGGTCGAAGGGCTCTTTATGAAAATAGAAGTGGGATGCTTCTGTTATACCGTAGATTCCGGGGCCCCACTCTATTATGTTGAGGTATATTTCAAACATCCTCTCTTTTGAGATAAGGCGGTTGTTCTCAATTAGCCATACAATAAGCATCTCTTCTACTTTGCGTGCAAGAGTTTTGTTGCGGCTCAAAAAGAGGTTTTTCACAAGTTGCATACTGATGGTACTGCCTCCGCGGCGAAATCTCCTATCTTTAATATTAACCACCATTGCCTCACGGATACTCTCCGGTAGGAATCCGTTATGATAGAAAAACCCTCCATCTTCCGATTGCAATACGCACACCTGTAAATATTGAGAAATGGACTCAAGAGGTCTGAAATTGGGATTTGAGGGTCCTACCCACAGGGTTCTTACCGGCACACCGTTTTCATATGCAGTGTATTCAAAATCTGAGTTTACATATCGAAAATCTACATTGCCAAAGCTCTCTATCCGGAATTTCTCGCCTTTAAGCGATGACTCCAGTTTCAGGGAGTCCGGGATGCTAAAATCTATATTTGTGTAGAAGTGGTATTCTAATTTCCCGGATGTCTTTATCCCCTCCAGATTTGTGAAGAGCCCTCCTGGGAGTGACCGGAAAAGGGTATCCGAGTCAAACATAGGTTTGTTTACAGAGGCTGTGACAACCCAACCATTGAGTATGGCAGTTGAATCTACCCCTACTGTTGACCTTTTATCTCTCTTTATCAAAAGGTATGGAGATAGTGAAAGGTCATTTACGGTGGCAACGGTGGAGGAGTCCAGCTCAACAAAATTATGGCCGATTAAGGTTTTGTACTCAAATTTTGCTCTGTTTAAAAAGATAGTATCTCTTGATATCCCTTTATGAAACAGGGAGATCCCGCAGAATGCAGAGTTCCCCTGTAGAGTTATGGCGCCACTTTTTTTTGGTGAAGCAGTAAAGTTAAATGCGAGACTGTCAAACATAACTCTGGCTCCCCAGCGAAAATCCAGAAAAGGGATGGTAAAGCGGCCTCTGTTTTCGGCCGAGACATCTGCACTTACTCTCCGCTCATAATCGTTTAGACTTCCCCTGACAATAAGACTCTCAAGATAACCATTCTCATTACTGGAGATTTGTGTGTTAAAGATATTATCGTTAATGAGTAGCTCTTCTAAGTGCAGTGATAGATTGTAATCCCCTTTTATATAACTCAGCGTAAAGTCGTTAATAGTTGCATTTGAAGGCAGAACTCTCATTAATAGCGAAATAGCCCAATCTGCGGCAGTGGAGAGTGAGACTCTCTTTGAAGATGGCTCTCTCTCTGTTTCAGATTGTGAATTCATTTTTTTATCCGGCGAAGATGGAAAGATAAAATCAAAATTTGATATAGAGTCTCCTTTAACAAAATTGACACGGGTATTATTCATCTCTAACTCCAGAAGATCTATTTTTAAGAGCATTAGGCTCCATATATTAACCCTCGCTTTGAGATAGCTGCATCTAAAAAGTGTATCTCTCTCCTGTTGGTACAAATAGAGATTCTCTGCCACAACACCCGATACTCCATAGGGTTTGAGCTTACCATAATCTGCTACAAGAGAGTACCTCTCCTTCAATTTATTGGCAAACCCATTGAATGCATACCTAAGGATTGCTCCCCTTAATAAGATCAGAGAGAAAAAAACTGAGGTAACAGTTATAATAATAATCCTTAGACTTTTGTTGTAATATATTTTTTTAAAACACATATCTCTAAACAAGCAATAGCAAATATCCCAAAAGGGAGCCGCCTAATACAATGAATGCACTGTTTAATTTACTGAATTTAAATGCTACAAAAATGCTTACCAGTAAAATCACAAAAGAGCGCCAGTCAACCACCGCATCTCTTCCCATTCCGATAACCACAGCCATAATAACCGCAACAGATCCTACATTTACAGCATCCAGAAATGCGGACATTATTTTGGATTTTCTGAGCTTGGGAATCAGCGGGTTTAGTAAAGAGACCAGCAGAAAAGAGGGGAGGAAAATTCCAAGGGTGGCCAAAATTGCTCCCGGAAATCCGTAGAGCTGCCATCCTATAAAAGTTGCTGCAGAGAGTACCGGGCCCGGGGTGAACTGCCCCACTGCGACAGCGTCCATAAGCTGCTCCCGGGTCAACATACCAGCAGATACAAGTTCGCTGTCCAGAAACGCAAAGAGAACATATCCGCTCCCATACAGAAGCGCTCCTACTTTAAGAAAGATCCAGAAGATATTCATTAAAGAGAGCGAGGCAGCCCCTGTTGCTGCCAATGTTGTTGCACCGGCAGAAAGTGCAGATGTTGACTGTTGAATCAAAGATTTCAATGAGAGTGAAAAAGTTGCTGGAGCACAACAGAAGAGTTTATCTCCTTTAATTATTTTTGTTTTAAATATATAGATTACTACACCGGCGAAGCCGCAGGCAAAGAGAGCAGTTATCTCCCCCACCCCAATAAATGTCACCCCAAGTGTTATGACTCCCAAGGCTATTAACAGATTTGTTTTGAATGCCTTTTTACCCAAACCATACAGAGCATAGAGAATAATCCCTATTACTGCCGGCTTTATTCCATAAATAAACTGCTCTGCACGCGGAAGAGTACCATATTCTGAGTAGAGCCAGGCAAAGAGCATTGTGATTGCCACAGCAGGCAATATGAATGCTGCACCCGCTGCCAGAAGACCTCTGTAACCACCCCGTTCGTGGCCGCAGTGCATTGCCATTTCAGATGAGTTTGGCCCCGGAATCAGGTTTGTTGCTCCTATCAGATCCAAAAAATGCTGGTGGTCCATCCATTTGCGTTTACGAACTACTTCGCTCTCCATCATTGCAATATGTGCCGCCGGACCTCCAAATGCAGTTGAACCCAACTTAAGAAAAAGAAGAGCAATCTCCTTTAGCGAACTCTTCCCGTTTGCAAGGCCACTATTCTCTTTCGTTATTTTTTCTTTAATATCCATCACTCAAATAATTTTTAATTATTACTAAAGTCGAATTTATGATGGTTTTATCTTCACCCCTTTTTTACGCTCGGGGTATTTCAGGCGTGAGTGATACACCTGGCCAAGTTTCTGTTTGAACACCTCTTTGACAGCGTAGATCTCCTTAATTGAAATATCTGCATCTACAAGCTGTTTCTCATTAATTCTCTCATCTACCATTTTGTCTACCAACGCACATATACTCTCTCTCGAGTGATCTTTAAGAGATCTGGATGAGGCCTCAACTGCATCTGCCATCATAACAATAACCTGCTCCTTGGTTTGAGGCAGCTCTCCTTTGTATGTAAACTGAGCTATATTGGCAGGGTCTCCACCACTGTTTACATACTTATTGTAGAAGTAGCCAACCTGTGTTTTTCCGTGGTGTGTGATAATAAAGTCAATGACCATTTGAGGAAGCCTGGCTTTGCGGGCAATTAAAACACCCTCATCTACGTGCTGAATTATGATCTTTGCACTCTCCTCACCGGGAAGATCGGTGTGCAGGCTGCTCTCTCCGGCCGGAAGATTTTCGATAAAAAACGGTGGATTGGACATCTTTCCAATATCGTGATAGAGAGCCCCAACCCTTGCAAGCAGAGCATATGCACCTATCTCTCTTGCTGCGCTCTCACTAAGGTTTGCAACCTGCAATGAGTGGTGAAAAGTACCGGGAGCCCTCTCTGCCAAAGAGGAGAGCAGCGGTGTTGTGGTATCTGAGAGATCTCTCAACCTGGAGTTGGATAGAAGGCCAAATATCTTTTCGAACAGATAGAGCAATGGGTAAGCTGCAATAATAAGAACCGAGTTCCAGGCAAAGTAAATAAATGTCAATCTTGTTACACTCTCCAGCGAGCCATCTTCAACCATCCTCAGGGTGAGATAGGTGAGCGAAAGTGCAGCAAAGGCGATAAGCGAATTGACAAATTGTCTCCACCCCCTGTCCAGATATTGAAAAGTGTAAAAGACGGCTGCCCCCGAGACAATGTTCAGAAAATAGAGTTCGAAGCCACCTGTTGCAATAAATACTACAGGTAACATTATAATCATATAGAGAGGGATAACAACTCTTGAGTAGTACAAAGATGTGAGATATAGAGCGATAACACTAAAGGGGAAAATCATCAGATACTCCTGCCCTGTATCCATCACCACAACTGTTGCAATAACAACCAGAATAAACTGAAGAAGAATGAAATTAAATCTATTTGGTTCGTTGAGAATTTGTCTGTCCAAATAGTAAATCACTACAATTAAGATCAATAATATGAGCAGAATAATTAGTGCATAGCCCAATTTAAGCAGTAGAGAACTTCCCGAAAAGCCCATACTAAGCTCATATTCTGCTTTGAAAGAGTTAAGCAGCTGTTCACTCTCTGCAGTTACACTCTCTCCATTACTTATGATTAACTGTCCTGTATAGATTACACCCTTTGTAGGGGATATGTTTGCAATCTGATTCTTAAGCACAAGTTGAGTGGTGTTATTGTCAAAAAAAAGATTAGCCGGCATAGTTTTAGACTGGATAGCTCTAATAATCAATTCATCTGCACCGGGAAATTTATCTGACATCATTTTTTTCAGGTGGGCAGATGCCTCGCCAGGAGTAAAGAGATTTCGAAGTGGATGAAGGGTAGTCTTTCCAAACTTAACAATTGCCACAACACCCTTTGAGTATGAAGTGTCGGGCATTTCGTCTATCACCCCTTTTGTGTAAATATTTTTAATTAAGCTATATAAATATGAGGTTATTACTGAATCATCCTGAGGTAAAACCAGGTTGCGTGAAATAAGATTAATCTGCTCCTGCTCTACTCCCTCTTTATAATTGTAGTATGGGACAACAGAAGATGAGAGCTCCTCTCTCTCTTTTCTAATCTCTGAAACAGTTTTAAGAACCGGAAAATCTATAGGAGCAACCAGAGATTCATATAACCACGGACGACCCTTTTGATATTCATAACGGAATTTTCCTTTATTTGGTATTACTAATGCCAGCAGGATAACTACAAACGAAATATTGATATATATCCTATGCTTTTTTATGAAGTTTAAATAATTCATTATCTACAGTTGTTACTCTCTATTCAATGGAATATAAACAAAAATAGTCTATTTTTGGTGAAACTTTTTAAAGATTTAAACTTATCTGTATGAAAACAATTATAAAAAAGCTGATATTTCTTGCCGTTTTCGCAGCTATTGGCACAGCAAATGCACAGGAGCTCATTGTATTTGAGTCAAAACACCTGAAGTGCAACGATTCGGTACTGGTCTTTACACCTGCAAATGCAGTTCCGGGAGATGTAACCCCTGCTCTGTTTTTACTTCACGGATGGAGCGGTAATTACAAAAACTGGAGAGATAAAACCGATATTCAGGCTGTTAGTGATAAATATGGGTTTATAATAATAACTCCGGATGGTTTCTATAATAGCTGGTATGTCAATAACATAGACCCTAATAAAATGCAGTGGAGAAAATTCTTTGATAGTGAGTTCTACCCGGCAATTATGAAAAAATATAGACTGGACCCTAACAGGAGTTTCATATCGGGACTAAGTATGGGTGGACACGGTGCGATAAATATCTTTCTTGACGATACTACCAGATTCCGTTCTGCAGGTAGTATGTCCGGAGTTCTTAATCTGCATGACACCAGGTTAAAAGAGGGTCAAATGACCGAAATGCTTGGTCCATATACAAAGGAGAACACCCTGTTCGACCAAAACTCTGCAATTAAAAGGCTGGAGAGCATTAAAGGGATAAAAAAAACTATGATTATCAGTTGCGGGGCACAGGATGGTCTGGCAAAGAGTAGTCGTGAGTTCTCTTCCATGTGTGATGAGCTTGGAATTCCGAATATCCTTATTATGAGCCCGGGTGTACACAACTGGCCATACTGGATATTTGCCCTGGATCTGCATCTGTTTCTATTCTCAAAGATGCTGTGAAGCTAAAGCTGGTTTTAAATGAGGATTGCTCTCATATCTGATATCCACGAAGATATCATCAGCCTGAAAAGGGCGCTTAAAATCATTGAGCGTGAGAGGTGTGATGAGATTGTCTGCCTGGGTGATACTCTGGGATATCCCTATATGAGAGGAGGATATGAAAATAGCAGAGATTTATCAGAGTGCATAAACATAGTAAGGCAAAATTGCAGCACCGTATTACTTGGAAATCACGACCTGTTTCATATGAAGAGGCTACCCAAATTTTACAAAGGATTTGAATTCCCGGATAACTGGTACGAATTCTCGCAAGAGGAGCACACCCTATTTTCAAAAAATAGGGTCTGGAACTACTCCGACGATCTACCCATAAATCTTAGTGAGGGAGAGAGGGAGTATATGCTTTCACTACAAGAGTACTCAACAATAACGGTTAATAATAGAAATATCCTCTTTTCACACTCTATGTTTCCCAACTTCACAGCCTATGTCTGCGCATCCCGGCACGACACTGTAAGACTCAGAGAGCACTTCCACTACTTGAAAGAGTCTCAAATTGAGATTAGCATTTGCGGCCATTTACATATGGAGGGGTTGGGAATCGCGTATGAAGCTCAAAATAGTCTCTTCTCAAAACTCTTCCCCGGGTTTGTCTACTACTCTTACGGTGAAAGAATTATTAGAAACCGACTTTCTTGCATAACTATTCCTGCTATTGCAGATAACGGTCAGGAGAATGGGTTTGCTATATTGAATATTACTAAAGAGTGTAATAATAATGTTTATTCCATAAATTCATTATCTTTGAATACAAATCGTAGGTTTATTTTATGAACAAGCCAATCAGAATAGGTTTCTTTCTGAAAATAGTATTGCCTGCACTGTTGGCGCTTCTTCTCTTTGTACTCTCCCTGTTTTTATTCGTTATCCCTACATTCGAACGAAACGCCCTTATTCAAAAGCAGACGATGCTCAGCGAACTCACCAGTACCACCTGGAGCATTCTTCAAAAGTACCATTCAGATGAACTTAGCGGAGTTATCTCGTTAGAGGAGGCTCAGAATAAAGCTAAAGCCGAAATTGAGACTCTTCGTTATGGTGTAGATAAGAAAGACTATTTCTGGATAACAGATATGGTCCCTTTTATGGTAATGCACCCTTATGTTCAAGAGCTTACCGGAAAAGATCTGCATAACTACTCAGACCCGGATGGTGTTAAGATCTTTATTGAGGCAGTTAAGATAGCAGAGAGCATCGGAGAGGGTTTTATAAACTATAAATGGCAGATGAATGACGACTCAACTCAAATTGTCCCTAAGATGAGTTTCGTAAAGGCATTCAAACCCTGGAACTGGATTATAGGTACCGGTATCTATCTGGATGATGTTCAGAAAGAGATTAGCACCCTTACCAGAAAGATTTTGTTAATCCTTCTATTGATAACAATTGCAGTATCTCTCATTATTACATATGTAGCAATCCAGAGTTTTAGAATTGACAAACAACGCCGGTTGGCAGAGCTGCAACTTATTGAGTCCAGGGAGAAATACCGCTCCCTTATAGAGTCATCTACAGAGGGCATAGTTCTGCTGCTAAATCTAAAAATCTCATACACAAACTCATTTATTCAAAACTGGCTTGACTATTCCGAGAGTGAACTTATGGAGATTGATCTTAAGGAGCTCTTTTTTCTGAATGACTCTCCCGACTTCACTTCAATAACCAACGAGTCTAGATTTGAGGTTAAACTCAGACGCAAGAACGGGAAGCCGGCCGAAGCTATTTTGATGGTTATGCCTGTAAGCTTTGCAGATAAAGAGGGGCTATTATTAACTCTGCGTGATTCAAGTGATTACCACTCTGTTCAGAATGAACTTAAAGAGGTTAAAAGCCTTTTAAAAAATATGTCTCTTCCACAAGAGCTCTCTCGTCTCTCTCTTGAAATTGCTTCCAAAGAGGTGTTAAATAGCCGGCCTGTTTTAGATTTCAAAACTCCGTTGGTAAGCTGCAGGGCAGACTCCTCCATAGTGCAGGCAGTTGAGATAATGCAGCAAAATGATTGTGACTATATACTTCCTGCAATTGACGGTTGCTATTTGGGTATTGTAACATACTCAGATATAATCTCCCGGGAGTCGAGCTCCAAAAAATACATAACGGATATTATGACTTCTCCTCTGATTACCATTGGAGAAGACTCCTCCGTTGAACAGGCTGTCTCGTTGATGGAGCGTAAAAAGATCTCCCACCTTGCTATCACAAACTTTGCAGGCGACACAACTGGAGTCGTAGAGAAGAGAACTCTCTTCGGGTTTTTCTCAAACAGCCCCAACTACATATTAGAGAGTATTTCTCAAAGTAATACCGTGAAAGAGTTGGCACAAATACGCAAAAAGATACCTCTTCTTGTAAAACCGCTATCAGACGGGATGAGCAGTGCCCATACCATAAACCGGATGGTTTCACGATTCAACGATGCAATCACTCAAAAGATAATCACAAGTGCTGTAAAAGAGCTTGGAGAACCACCTGTCCCATTTGCCTTTATATCTTTGGGAAGTGAAGGAAGAGAGGAGCTGGTCTTTAATTCAGATCAGGATAATGCTCTTCTTTATGCAGATGACCCTGCTGTTCCTAAGGAGAAAACTGATATCTACTTTGCAGCACTTTCGACAAAAATATGTAATAACCTTCACGATTCCGGGCTTGAACTCTGTTCGGGCGGGTATATGGCAAGTAATCCAAAATGGTGCTCTCCTTTGAGCATCTGGAAGGGATATTTTGAGGAGTGGATAGTCAACGCAGAGCCGGGGAATATTATGAATATATCCGTATTTTTCGATCTTCGGTATATATATGGAGATAAAGACCTCTATTTAAAACTGGAAGATTATATATATCAGGTTCTTGAAGGTAGAAGTGCTTTTTTCTACTTTCTTGCCCAGTCTGTAAGCAGCTTCAAGCCACCTGTAAACATCTTTGGTGCAATTGTATCGGACACATCAAGAAAAAGCAGCGAGATGCTGGAGATAAAGAGGGCTCTATCTGCCGTTGTAATGTTTGCAAGGATTTATGCACTTCACAACAACATCCGCGAAAAGGGAACCATTGAGAGGGTATCTGCACTCCATTCTGCAGGGATATTAAGCAAAGAGACTGCAGATGAAGTGAAATACCACTTCAACTATCTTATGAACCTAAGAATTAACCACCAAATAGATCAAATTTTCCGGGGAGAGTTGCCCGATAACAACATTCCTCCAAAGAGTCTCAACGAAATGGCAAGCTTTATTCTAAAAAAAGTTTTCACTCAAATGAATCATTACAACGAAATACTTACTGCAACATTTATGAGTTCATATAAAACTTAATCTTTTTTTATTAACCTAAAATATTTAAACAATATGCACGGACCAGCAGCAAAACTTGGTAAAGATAACGCAGCATCGAAAAAAACTCGGTTGGGCGTTATTCTTTTTTTATTCTATACACTTGTGTATGGAGGCTTTGTATTAATTGGCCTCGTAAATCCCGAACTTATGGGATTACACGTTATCGGCGCGCAAAATCTTGCCATAGTCTATGGCTTTGGACTGATTGTCCTGGCTATAATAATGGGCTTTATCTACAACGCCGTGTGCACCAGAATGGAAAACAGGTTAAACAAATAAAAAAAGTGAGGTATGATTTATAATGTATCAATTTGGGCAATAATAATTTTCTTAACATTTGTTGCCGCCGTGTTGGGCCTCTCATTTTATTTTGCGAGAAAGACCAAATCTGCTGCCGGTTACTATGCTGCCGGCGGTAATATCCACTGGGGTGTAAACGGAATAGCATTTGCAGGAGATTATCTCTCTGCTGCTTCATTTTTAGGAATCTGCGGAATGATTGCCTACTCCGGGTATGACGGCTTCTTATACTCAATAGGCTACCTGGCCGGATGGGTTGTTGCACTTTTTATTGTGGCAGAGCCAATGAAACGTTTAGGCAAATACACCTTCACAGATGCTCTGGATGCCCGTTTCAACTCCAAGGCAATTAAACTCACCGCAGCAATAAGTACTCTTATTGTCTCTATTTTTTATCTTATTCCTCAGATGGTAGGAGCAGGAGATTTGGTTGTACCTCTGTTGGGCCTTCCGCACTGGGTTGGTGTGGTAATAGTTGGCTCTATAGTTATCTTTATTGTAGCTACGGCAGGTATGACATCTACAACATATGTACAGTTCATTAAGGGTGCACTGTTAATCATATTCTCTACAATACTCACAATATATATTCTAAACAATGGGTTTACACTTAACCCGGGAAAAGATTACCATAAATTTACCACCATTGGAGTTGTTCTTGAAGATCAAAAAATCACAGGCACAACAGATCCCGGTTATGTTTTTAAGGAGAGTTTTACTGTAGATAACAGTTATACCTTTGTAAAAACAGATAAAGGTGGAGTAGACCAGTGGTTCAAACTCTCCAAAGACTCCACAACTCTGGAGGAGGTACTATTTATTACAACTCTTGAGAATGGCACCAAACTCTATAACGGAGAGCCTAAATCTGCAGCTAAATTCTATCAGGTGGGACATCTGTCTAAGATTGTGGTTGACGGTGTTGAGGTTGATAAAACAGGCCCTCTTGGTCCATTTGAATTTCTTTCAACTATGGAAAACTCTCAAGTTGTAAGGTTCGCTAAAAAGGAGATTAAAGCTGCAGGAACAACTGTTTGGTATCAAAATATTACAGACGGAAAGAATATGATCAAGCCGGGGCTTCTGTATAAAATTTCAAAATCTACAGGAGCAACTCCGTGGGATCGGGTGAATTTCGTTTCACTAATGCTTGCACTGTTTTTGGGAACATCTGCACTCCCTCACATCCTTATAAGATACTATACTGTATCCAGCCAGAGGGCGGCAAGAAAGTCTACAATAGTGGCCATTGCTGCAATTGGGTTCTTCTATATTTTAACTCTATATATGGGCCTTGGAGCATCTGTGAACGGGGTACTGGATGTTGAGAGCAGTAATATGTCCGGGCCTCTGTTGGCAAAATACTTTGGAATAGGAATCTTCTCAATAATCTCTGCAATTGCGTTTGCTACCGTTCTTGGAACTGTGAGTGGACTTATCGTGGCATCATCGGGAGCGATTGCCCACGATTTTATGGATAAATATTTGAATATGAAGATGGACGACAAGAGAAAAGTGAAAGCAGGGAAACTTGCGGCATTTGGTGTCGGTCTGTTTGCAATTCTTCTGGGAATCCTCTTCAAAGGTATGAATGTATCTTTCCTTGTAGGACTTGCATTCTCGGTTGCAGCATCTGCCAACCTTCCGGCAATTCTCTTTTTGCTGTTCTGGGATAAGACCACAGCGAAAGGTATTGCCTGGTCCATAGTAACAGGAATACTCTCATCCGTGATTCTGATACTATTCTCCCCTACTATGTACGAAAAATATGGTCTGGCTAAGGCAGCAGCCCCTTTCCCAATAGACAATCCCGGAATAATCTCTATTCCTCTTGCAGTTATAGTTCTTGTGGTAGTATCACTTTTAACGCAAAAACACAATGCAACCAAGGTCGAAAACTACCACCACGACGAATAGAAAAAACCTTCCCTAACAGAATTTAAATGAGGTTGTCTAAAATGCAGGCAGCCTCATTCTCTTTATAAAGCTGTATGTAATTCTATTGTTATTAACTCTTTATTTGGTAAAACATTGTAGATAATATAGTTTCCACCTTTATCGCTTGACTTTTTGTAATTAAGAGTGGTGCCGCCCTGAGTGACACTAACCTCACTCCAACCCTGAGGCAGATAGCTCTTGAGTGTCAGCGGATAGTTATATATCTCTTTGTCCAGATTGTGCTTAAGGCCAACCACAATTTTCTTCCCGGTGCTCATATCTTCTCTCTCCAAGTTTTCCATTATTTGTGTAACCGATGAAGCGTCCCTCTGACGGATATATTTAACAACATCCCTAAAGGTAGCAACCCAGACTCTGTTTTCATTACTCTTGATATAGCTGAAAAATTCTCTTAACTCTGCAGAGCTTTTTGGTTCGTAACCTATTCCGTCCACACCGTGAAAAGTAAGAACCAGCCACACATTTTCATAAGCAAGGCAGGTGTCAACCCACGCACTCATTGCTTTTAGCGATGTGTTACTTTTAGCTCCTCTCTGCCATTGTATATATTGCATACCGGATTCCGATGGAGTTTTTCTACTCCAACGGTTTATCTCCTCAAGATATGGAGCCGGCATTTTGTTACGAAGGGCTTGGTGAAACCTACCGGCAAACTCCATTACACGAGGGTTTTCAATACCGTGAGGAATCTCTGCAGAGAAGGCGTGACTCTCACCAAGATGCTTTACAATCTCCTCTCTGCTTTTCTCAATCTCATATCTCATATTTGGAAAGTCGTATATCCCCAGCTGCGGATGTGTTACGGAGTGGCTTCCAAATTCGTGTCCTGCAGATGCTATTTTCTTTATCTCAATCCAGGATATATCTACATCCGGGTTATCAAATTTGTTACCCGGCAGATCCAATTTTAACACCCCCCTGGAAAACGCCGCAAATGCTCTGTCAATCTCCCTGCAGGCATCATCTGCTTTGCCCAGTTCAAATAAATCACCTGCTCTGGTGTGGTAGAGACGAGCCTCTGTGCTTTGAAGATACCTCACTGCGGCTGCCCGCTCATATAGATTTTGCAAATTGGTCTTTATAGATTTACACTCCTCAACAATCTTACTTACATCTCTTCCAATAAACTCTCCCCTATACTCTGCTCCGGTAATATCTCCCGTAACAATGTAAAAAGTTGCGGGCAGCCCCAGTTCATTCATTATTGGCAGTGCTACCCTAAACTGGTTTATCGTACCACCGTCATATGTTATTGAAATAGCGGCAGTTTTTCCATCTTTCCACTTAAGCACTTCGGTTTGCCCGTAACTATCTCCGGCAACCAATAGAAACAAAAATAGAAGTGAACCTTGCCAAGCATCGTGGGATATTATTGATTTCATGATTTTTAATATTTAAACAACAGTTACCTATGCACCTTGTCCCGATTCTTGAAACATTTTTTATTCGAAAAAATTTAATAAATTTATGAAATTATTTTTTAGTGAGTATGATTTTTCTGAATATAGTAGATTTAGCGTTGCCATTAACAAATCCGGTTTTAAAATTTTTAGTTATACTCATCATTATACTGGCAGCACCTATCTTTTTAAATAAATTCAAAATTCCGCATATTCTCGGTCTTATCATTGCTGGTGCAGTAATCGGCCCCAATGGGTTTAATGTGCTGTTACGCGATAGCAGTATAATATTATCGGGGACAGCAGGGTTACTGTATATAATGTTTCTTGCAGGGCTGGAGATAGATATAGCCGAATTCAAAAAAAACAGCAAAAAGAGCTTGATATTCGGGTTGTACACTTTTACAATTCCAATGGTATTGGGAATTATAACCGGTCTATATCTCCTCAATTTCTCCGTTCTAACATCGGTTTTACTTGCAAGTATGTTCGCCTCACACACATTGATTGCTTACCCGATACTTAGTAAACTTGGGGTAACAAAAAACCGTGCTGTAAACATTGCCGTTGGAGGTACTATGATTACAGACACCCTGGCCCTGCTGGTTCTTGCCGTAATTGTCGGAATGTCAACAGGGGAGGTAAACTCAATCTTCTGGACAAAGCTCTCTATCTCAATTGTTGCATTTGTCCTGACTATAGCACTCATTTTTCCTATTATAGGGAGGTGGTTTCTCAAACGATATGAAGATAATGTCTCCCAGTACATTTTTGTTTTGGTTATGGTTTTTCTTGGTGCCGTCCTTGCCGAAGCAGCAGGAATAGAAGCAATTATCGGTGCTTTTTTTGCAGGTCTCGCACTAAACCGGCTCATACCAGCCACTTCACCGCTAATGAACAGAATAGAATTCGTAGGGAACGCAGTTTTTATCCCGTTCTTTCTAATCGGCGTGGGAATGCTTGTAGATTACAGGGTTTTTTTTCAGGATTTTGAGACTATAAAAGTTGCTGCAATAATGACTATCGTTGCAACTTTTGCTAAATATATGGCCGCATTGCTTGCCCAAAAAACATTCAGGTTCTCTGCAGATGAACGCAGATTAATTTTCGGGCTGAGTAACGCTCAAGCTGCCGCCACACTTGCCGCAGTATTGGTTGGCTACAATGTGATAATAGGCGAAACAGCAGGTGGAGAACCTATCAGATTACTTAACGAAGCAGTTTTGAACGGAACAATTATAATGATACTTATCACCTGTACAATTGCGTCATTTGTTGCACAAAAGGGAGGAAAAAACATCTCATTGCAGGGATCTTCAGATACAGATGGAGATATTACCGAAAACAGAGAGAGGATACTTATTCCCGTTAACAACCCGGAAACGATAGAAGAGCTTATAAATCTGAGCACAATAATAAAATCTAAGGAGAATAAAAATGGATTGTATGCACTTAATATATTAAGCAACGAAAAAGATAACGAATCCAGCTCCAAAGCAAAAAAAATACTTGAGAGGGCTGTTTTCACGGCATCTGCAACAGATACTCAGCTAAACCAGCTGCTCAGGTACGATATTAACATTACCAATGGAATTACCGGGGTCATAAAAGAGCAAAACATTACAGATCTTGTAATGGGGCTGCACCTATCAAAAAACATATCTGAATCTTTTCTTGGTAAACTAACCGATGATATTCTATCTAAATGCAACATAACTACTTTTGTATATAAGCCTTACCAGCCAATATCCACTATTAGAAAGCACATAATTATTGTCCCTCCTAATGCAGAGAAAGAGATCGGGTTTCCTTTCTGGCTATCAAAAATTTGGAACATACCCAAAAACACAGGTTCAAAGCTAGTTTTTTACGCCAATGAAGCTACAATTAAAATAATTAGAGAGATCAAGTCGAAACACCCCATTGAGGCAGATTTTCAAATTTTTAAAGATTGGAATGAGTTCCTGATTATCTCCAGGGATATAAAAAATGACGATAATCTAATAGTTGTACTAAGCAGAATTCACAAACCATCCTATCACGAAATAATGGCTAACATCCCGCAATACCTCAACAAGTTTTTTCAAACTAACAGCTATATCCTTATATATCCTATGCAATTTGGTGTGACCGATTATGGAACAATCGATCTCAATAACCCATCACTTTTGGAACCAATCGAGAGGTTGGACGAAATAGGAAAAAACATCACAAAACTGTTTAAGCGCAAGTAAACATCAACTGATCAAGGGCTAACGAAAGTTATCTTTTGGTTTTACAGATGGCTACAAAATGTGTGAATTGTGTAACATTATTTATTAATGATGTAACGCAATTTAACTGCTTTCTTACAACCTTTAACCCGTTGGTTTTGTAGACAATCTATGTTTTCAATTCCAAAGGTGTTGGCCATTTTAACATAGTAATAAACTATCATTTAAAGCCTAATGAAAAAACTTAATCACGAATTATCATTGAAGAAACTTCCTAAAACTCCAACCGGAATTCAGGGGTTTGATGAAATAACCGGAGGTGGATTACCTAAAGGCAGGCCTATTCTGGTTTGTGGAGGTGCCGGTTGTGGTAAAACACTTTTTGCAATTGAGTTTCTTGTGCGTGGTGCAACTGAATTCAATGAACCGGGTGTTTTTATGTCATTTGAAGAGACAAATGAAGAGTTAACCGTGAATGTTGCTTCACTTGGATTTGATCTTGAAGATCTGATCCGAAGAAAGAAGCTAATACTTGACCATGTACACATAGAACGCAGTGAAATAGAGGAGACCGGAGAGTACGATTTGGAGGCTCTTTTTATAAGACTTGGATATGCAATCGATTCAATAGGTGCAAAAAGAGTTGTTCTGGATACTATTGAATCTCTATTTGCAGGATTGCCAAATCAATTAATATTGCGTGCAGAGTTAAGGCGTCTGTTTCGCTGGCTAAAAGATAAGGGTGTAACTGCAATAATAACAGGAGAAAAGGGAGATGAGAAATTAACCAGACAAGGTCTGGAAGAGTATGTATCAGACTGTGTAATTATGCTTGATCATAGAGTAAATGAGCAAACATCAACACGACGGCTTCGAATCGTTAAATATCGCGGTTCTATACACGGTACAAATGAATATCCATTCTTAATAGATGAGACCGGCTTCTCCGTTTTGCCGGTAACTTCATTGGGTTTGAAACACATTGTATCAAATGAAAGAGTCTCAAGCGGCATACTTGCACTTGATAAAATGCTTGAAGGGAAAGGTTATTATCGCGGAAGTACCGTGCTTGTATCCGGAACTGCTGGGGTGGGAAAAACAAGCATTGCAGCCCACTTTGCAGAGGCAGCTTGTAAACGGGGAGAGCGTGTACTCTACTTTTGTTTTGAAGAGTCGCCTAATCAGCTGATTCGCAATATGCTATCAATAGGTATAGATTTAGAGCCCTGGGTAGAGAAAGGAGTTTTACTATTCCACGCAACCCGTCCTACGCTTTATGGACTGGAGATGCATTTAGCTGTTACCCACAAAGCGGTAAATGCCTTTAAGCCGGATATCGTTATTCTTGATCCAATAAACACTTTTGTCATTAGTGATAAAGAGTTTGAGATAAAAACAATGCTGATGCGAATTGTAGATTTCCTTAAGGCGAGCCAAATTACAGCTCTTTTTACAAGTCTCACATCAAGTGAAGGTTCACTGGAGAGTTCTGAGGCCGGTATCTCATCCCTTATTGACACCTGGATATTACTGCGTGATATAGAATTAAGCGGGGAGAGAAATAGAGGAATGTATGTTCTAAAATCACGGGGTATGGCAAACTCAAACCAAATTCGCGAATTTATGCTAACAGATCACGGAGTCGAATTACGAGAAGCCTATATTGGTTCAAAAGGGGTATTAACCGGGTCTGCACGGATTGCTCAGGAGGCAAAAGAGAGCGCAGAACTCTTGATTCGTAAAAAAGATATTGAGCGAAAAAAACGGGAAATTGAACAAAAGCGAAACACACTAAATGCACAAGTATCTGCTCTACATTTTAAATTTGAATCAGAAGAGTCTGAAGCTATTAAAATGATTGAGATCGAACAAGACCAAATTAAACGATTAAACCAGGACAAACTGGAAATGGCAGAGAGCAGACACGCAGATAGCGAAAATATAAAATCTATAAATGCGAAAAAAACTAAATAACCTATGACAATAAAAAAGGAGAATTCTGCAAAAAAAATCAGAGTGGAAAAACAGGTTGAGACTACAAATGATTTGTGGGTGCTTCGTTTATATGTTGCCGGTCAAACACCTAAAGCCCTGACGGCATTTACAAATCTAAAAAAAATATGTGAAGAGCAATTAAACGGAGAATACTCAATTGAAGTAATTGACCTTTTAAGAAATCCACAGTTGGGAGCCGACGATCAGATTTTTGCGTTACCTACACTGGTCAGGAAGTTGCCTGTACCTGTTCGGAAAATAATCGGTGATCTCTCAAATACGGAGCGTGTTCTTGTTGGACTAGATTTATTGCCCGTTAATAATTTGTAAATTGAATAGTAATCTTACATTATTATGAATAAAAAAGGAACAATAGTAAAAAATTGGCCAAAAGATCTAGAGCCAATTTTATCATCTCACGATAATGACAAGTATGTTTTACGCCTATATCTTACCGGATCTACGTGTCGTTCTGTCTTGGCCTTAACGAACCTTGAAAAGATTTGTGAAGAGTATCTTGAGGGAAGATATGAGCTGGAGGTGATAGACCTGTATCAAAACCCAAGCCTAGCAAAAGGCGACCAAATAATTGCAGCCCCGACTCTGATAAAAAAATTACCGCTTCCATTCAGGCGTATTATTGGAGATATGTCAAACAGAGAAAAAGTACTTTTAGGATTAGACCTGAGAGACAAAGAGACATGACCAGAACAAGAGAACAACTCGTAGTAGATAATGAGATATTAAAGACGCGCCTGTCTGATTATGAAGAGGCTATGTCTGCTATCCGAAACGGAGATGTAGATGCGATTATGGTCACCGGCAAGAATGGAGAACAGGTTTACTCTGTAAGCTCTGCAGAAACTCCTTATCGTACTTTTATAGAGCAGATGAGTGAAGGTGCAGTAACTCTAACTAAAGAGGGGGTTATCCTCTATTGTAACCCAAGGTTTGCCGAAATTGTACAGTCGCCTTATGAAAGGGTTATTGGATCTTCTATCAATCGTTATATCTCTGAGGATGATAACTCAAAATTGAGTCTCTTTCTTTCTCAACTAACTCACAAAAAACACGATGTGATTATTGTCTCTCTGAATAAAAAAACGCAGTACCTCAGACTTTCAATCCACCTCTTGCCACCATATCTGCAAGGTGAAAATTACATACTAATCGCAACTGATATATCTGACCTGAAGAAGAAAGAGGTTGAATTAAACGAGACTATCGGAAAACTTGTTAATATGATAAATGCTTTGCGTGCACTGCGAATAGAGAATGTTAACGAAACTCTGGATATCGAAGGAAGTAAAAATCTATTGGAGATAGCAAATGACAAACTATATAAAGAGATCTGTAAACTTAATAAGTTAGTCGATAAGTTGAAATTACAAGCAAAAAAATGAAAAAAAAAGAGATAAAAAAAGCAGAACAAGAATTAACTTTAGCCAACAAGGAGCTTGTTTTTCAAAACAGAGAGAAGGAAAAACGTGCTGCCGAGTTAATAATTGCGAATAAAGAGCTTCTCTTTCAAAACGAAGAGAAGGAGAAACGTGCTGCGGAACTTGATATTGCAAACAAAGAACTTGCATATCAAAACAATGAAAAGGAGAATCGTGCTGCTGAATTAATCATAGCTAACAAAGAGCTTGCTTTTCAAAATGATGAAAAGGGTAAACGCGCTGCTGAATTGATACTTGCCAACGAAGAGCTTCTCTACCAAAATAGGGAGAAAGAGAAGCGAGCAGCTGAATTAATCGTTGCAAATAGAGAACTGCTCTTTCAAAACAAAGAGAAGGAAAAACGCGCAGCAGAGCTAGTGATTGCAAATAACGAGCTCTCATTTCAAAATAATGAGAAGGAAAAACGTGCAGCAGAGCTGGTGATTGCAAATAAAGAGCTCTCATTTCAAAATAATGAAAAGGAAAAACGTGCAGCAGAGCTGGTGATTGCAAATAAAGAGCTCTCATTTCAAAATAATGAAAAGGAAAAACGTGATGCAGAGTTAATGCTTGCCAATGAAGAACTTCAATTCCAAATCAGAGAGAAAGAGAAGCGGGCTGCTGAATTGATTATTGCAAATAAGAAACTTCTTTTTCAGAACAAAGAGAAGGAGAAACGAGCTGCAGAACTGGTCATTGCAAACAAAGAACTTGCATTTCAGAACAAAGAAAAAGAGAAACGTGCTGCAGAACTAGTAATTGCAAACAATGAGCTTGCATTTCAAAACAATGAAAAAGAGAAACGTGCTGCAGAGCTAATAATTGCAAAAGATCAGGCAGAGCAAAGCGACCGTCTCAAAACAGCATTTTTAGCTAATATGTCACACGAGATTAGAACTCCTATGAATGGCGTTTTAGGTTTTGCCAGTTTATTGAAAGAGGCAGATCTTACCGGAGAAGAACAACAGGAGTATATTAAACTTATTGAACAAAGCGGAATTCGTATGCTCAATATTATAAATGATATAATTGATATCTCAAAAATTGAATCCGGTTTGATGGAGGTTCGTTTTAAGGGGTCTAACATTAATGAGCAGATAGATTTTATCTATACTTTTTTTAAACCGGAGATGGAGAGAAAAAAAATTAAGTTTTCAATGAGAAAACCATTACCGGAAAAAGAGGCATTAATAATTACAGACCGTGAGAAAATGTATGCCATTCTTACCAATCTTGTAAAAAATGCAATAAAATTTACAGACGAAGGATCTATAAAATTTGGATACAACCTAAAAAAAGAAGAACAAACTAAAGTACTGGAATTTTTTATTAAAGATACCGGAATTGGAGTTCCAAAAGAGAAAAAAGAGGCCATTTTCGAACGTTTTATTCAGGCAGACATAGCAGATTTAAGGGCAAATCAGGGAACGGGGCTAGGCCTCTCTATCTCCAAAGCTTTTGTTGAGTTAATGGGTGGAAAAATATGGGTGAAAAGTAAAGAGGGAACAGGGTCTACATTTTATTTTACAACACCATATAATCTTTATAAGCAGACATTTACTGGTATTGATTCTTTTGTTCAAGATACAGTTAGAACAAATGCACAAATTAATAAACTTAGAGTTTTGATTGTTGAAGATGACCAAACAAGTGACCTCTTTTTGACTACTATGCTCAGAAAAGTAAGCAATGAAGTTTTGCACGCAGAAACCGGGACTAAAGCCGTAAAAGCTTGCCGGGACAATCCGGATCTGGACCTGGTTCTGATGGACATAAAAATGCCGGATATGAATGGTTATGAAGCTACCCGTCAAATACGAAAATTCAATAAGGATATAATTATTATTGCTCAAACAGCTTTTGCTCAAACCTATGATAGAATTAAAGCATTAGAGGCTGGGTGTAACGATCATATAACAAAACCCATCATCAAAGAGACATTTCTGCCACTTATCCAAAAATATTTTAACCCATATACATAGAAATTTCCTTTCCGAGAAAAGAATCTGCACTATTACCCTTAGCAATGGTTTAGGTTTGTAAAAAATATTTATATTTGATCTTATCTGCAATAGCAATGGATCATAAAATGAGACTCGGGAAAATCTATACGAAGGTTATAGTTGCTTTGGTTGTTTCTCTTATTGTTATAATAATTTCTTGTAACAAAGAGAGTAAACCAACGGGCGAGGAAAATCTGATTTATACCTCACCTACCCCTCTTACAGACTTTGGATCCGGAACTTTTAGAGGTCATTCCGGTGGATTGTATCCGAATGGATCGAACATTCGCCCCGAAAACCATAACTCAGAGGGCATATCAATTGCCAAATCAATTAAACCACTAAACACCTCGGGGAATATTGATGAAACGGGCGGTAAAATTGTATGGATCTCAATTGGGATGTCTAACACAACACAGGAGACATCTGCATTTATACCAATTGCACAGGCATACTCAAACAAAAATCAAAAGCTGCTCCTTGTAGATGGTGCAGAGGGAGGACAGGACATAACTAAAATAAACATAGAGTCTGCACCCTACTGGCAAACAGTTAATAATCGTCTAACTGCAGCCGGAGTAACAGCTTCTCAAGTTCAAATAATATGGTACAAAGAGGCCGAGATTGCCCCAAGAGACACAGCTTTTGACTCATACCCAAACTCCTTGAAAGATAAATTTATTTTATCTATGCAGATGCTTAAATCAAAATTTTCCAATCTTAAACTTGTCTATTTAAGTAGCAGAACATATGCCGGATGGGCAACAGGCACTTTAAACCCGGAGCCGTACGCCTGGTTCAGCGGTTGGGCCGTTAAGCGTCTGATAGAGGAACAAATAAACGGAGCAAGTTCCTTAAATTACAAAGGCTCACAACCACAATCTGCCTGGCTTGCCTGGGGACCATATTTCTGGACCGACGGAACAAAACCAAGAGATGACGGAGTTAGCTGGGTACAATCGGATTATCAGGCAGATGGTGTTCATCCATCAAATTCGGGACGCCTCAAAATAGCAAATATGCTTCTTCAATTCTTCTCCACAGATCCAACAACAACACCTTGGTTTTTAAAACAATAAGAATATAAAGTTTATGGAAATATTTTTGAAAATATTGGACATAGTTAGAATTAGTTTAGTATCAATATCTATCTATTTTGGATACTCAATCGGCTTTGAAAATGGATACGACCCAATAGGTCAACTCCACTTTATGATTCCATTAATAGTTTTCGCAATAGCCGGAATTTCGGGTCTGGAGGGGCTGCTGTTTGCAAAAAAATCTGCAGAACTCAAGGGATTTGAAGTTGGGAGCAACTACCAAAGACAATCTGCAATTGCACTTCTCTCTTATGCAGTTATAGCTATAGTTATATATTTCTCTAATTGGGGTATAAAAGCGGAGCTTACCATTTTCTTCACTTTTATCTTCTTCTTTATCTTCTCAGGCCTTAATCACGCAATTGATGCGTTTAAACGAAAAAATTATAAATGGCAGAATATCAACAGACCTATCATTACACTACTGCTCATAGTTGCAATGATCTATCCTGTTGTTATGGCATTGAAGTCTATCTAAAAAGCTTTCAGAACGACTTGTTGACCCTAATAGCGTATATCTGAGAACCCATATTTTTGATTTTTTTTTTGCAATTAAAATAATTGTATTATTTTTGATGTCATTATAATATCATTTTAATATCACTATTATGAAAAAAGAGGTCATCATCAATGCTACCAGCGGATATCTTATGTTCGTTGTTCTTGTTTTAGCTCTTACCAGCGGTGTTTATTGTTTGTCACAGAGTTATGTAATTCCCGGAATTGCATCCCTAATCGTTTTCGGGTTTATGCTTCCCGGTTTTTTTATCATCAATCCTAACAATTCAAAGGTGTTGCTGTTATTCGGCGCATACACCGGGACTGTTAAGGAGAGCGGATTTTATTGGGTGCTTCCGTTTTATGCTAAGTATGCGATTTCAATGAAGGCTCGTAACTTTGAGAGTGAAAGGATTAAGGTAAACGATAAACTCGGGAATCCAATTATGATTAGTTCTATATTGGTTTGGAAAGTGGATGACACTTACAAAGCTCTATACGAAGTAGACAATTTTGAAGAGTTTGTAAAGGTTCAGACAGATTCGGCTGTTCGAAAGCTCGCAGGATCATTCCCTTATGATCAGTTCGAAGACGAGCAGGCAAGTATTACTTTAAGTTCTAACTTTGAGGATGTAAATAAGAGTCTTGAAGAGGAGGTTTCTGAGAGGTTAAAACTTGCCGGCATCACAGTTATTGAAGCGAGAATAGGTTATCTTGCTTATGCACCGGAGATAGCACAAGCTATGCTCAAAAGACAACAGGCAACAGCAATAATAGCTGCAAGGAGCAAAATTGTAGAGGGGGCAGTAGGTATGGTAGAGACAGCTCTAAAATTATTATCTAACAAGAAGATAGTTGAACTGGACGAAGAGAAAAAAGCTGCAATGGTGAGTAATTTGCTGGTCGTTCTTTGCGGAGATAAGGAGACTTCACCGGTGATCAATGCAGGAACTTTAAACCAATAGAAGATGGCAGAAAAAAAATCATTTGTTCTACGCATCGACTCAGAGACGATGAAAGCAATTGAAAAATGGGCTGCCGATGAATTCAGGAGCATCAATGGTCAGTTGGAATGGATGATAAACAAAAGTTTGAAAGATGCCGGCAGGCTAAAAAAAGATATCAAATAGCAGATTATTCTCAATATGCATTTTAAACGAATAACAGTATTTTGCGGGTCGAGCTCCGGTAGTAATAACATCTACCTGGAGCAGGCCCGCCTGCTTGGCAAAGAGTTGGCAAAAAGAGATATAGAACTTATTTACGGCGGAGCAAAGGTGGGGCTTATGGGAGCAGTTGCCGATAGCGTTCTCTCAGAGGGGGGCATTGTAACAGGAGTAATGCCGGAGTTCCTTAAAAACAAGGAGATTAACCACGCTAATCTTAGCGAACTTATCTGGGTTAAAAGTATGCACGAACGTAAAACTTTAATGAGCGAAATGTGTGACGCAGTTATAGCACTTCCCGGCGGATACGGAACACTGGAAGAGTTTTTTGAAATTCTTACCTGGGCACAGTTGGGCCTTCACAATAAGCCGGTGGCCATTCTCAATATCAATGGATTCTACGACCATCTTCTGGCACTTATCGGCAATATGGTAAATGAGCATTTTCTTAAAGAGGCCAATATGAATATGATATTGATAAGTGACAACATCCCTGAACTATTAGACAAAATGGAGAACTACAAGCCCGTTAATATTCAAAAGTGGTTATAATCTGCAAAAAAAGGAACAACTCCCATACCTGGAATTTCCTACCTCCCATAATAGTAAAAGGTTACACTAATATTTACACTCATAAACTTCACTTCAACTAACTGTTAGTATAACTTAATAGTAGAGCATACCTACTTTTACACTCACATTTGCAAGTTTAAATTTTTTATCATTATATTCGCCCCCATAAAAAACTACAAACTAAAACTAAACCCTATGCTACTTCATCAGCAATTTGTCCGAATGGCTAAAAAGAGTGCTAAAAAGTTAGCTATCATTGACAAGACAACCGATAAAAAAGTTCCATACGACAGAGCGCTAATTGGTGCTCTAATTTTAAGCAAAAAATTTAAAAAATATGATCCCGGCTTTCTGGGTATAATGATTCCCACATCTGCCGGATGTACTCTAGCAACAGTTGCAACAATTATGAGCGGTAGAATTCCTGTAATGATAAACTACTCTACAGGTGCCGAAATAAATGTAAAGTATGCTCAGGAAAAGTGTGGCTTTAAGACAGTTATTACCTCAAAGGCTCTGCTGGAGAAGATTGGATGCCCTGTAATGGATGGAATGGTAATGATTGAAGATATTATGGCCGGCGTTACAACAGGAGATAAACTAAAAGCAGCTCTTACATCAAAACTTCCTACAGACCTTATTTTAAAAACTATCCACAAAGGAGACGAGAATGATACTATTGCAGTTCTCTTTACCAGCGGAAGTGAAAAAGACCCTAAGGCTGTACAGCTTACACATAAGAATATTTCATCAAACATTGAGAATTTCGGTAACTATGTGAATATTTCATCAGAGGATATTATTCTTGCAAATCTGGTCTTTTTCCACATCTTCGGCCTGACTGTTAACCTGTGGGTTTCGCTTTATTACGGGATGACTATGGTAACATATGCAAATCCACTCGACTTCCAGACAATCTGCAACATTGCCCGCGAAGAGAAACCAACCATTATGGTTGGAACTCCAAGTTTCTTCTGGGGATATCTGCATAAATCGGAACCGGGAGACTTCAAATCTATTCGTATTATGGTTGCCGGTGCAGATAAATGTCCTGATGCTTTAAGGGCCGGGTGGAAGGCTAAGCACGGTGTAACTCTTTTGGAAGGGTATGGGGCTACCGAGACATCTCCCGTTATCTCAGTCAACTCCTTTGAGATGAACCGTCCCGGGAGTACCGGTAAGGTGATTCCGGGCGTTCAGGTTAGGGTAGAAAATTTCGAAACCGGTCTGGAGTGTAATCCACTTGAGGTGGGGAAAATTCTTGTGAAAGGAGACTCTGTGATGAAGGGTTACTATGGCGACCCGGAACTCACTGCTGAGGCGATAAAAGATGGTTGGTACAATACAGGCGATATGGGTTATTTTGACGAAGATGGCTACCTGTGGCACTCCGGTCGTTTTAAAAGATTTGTGAAAATTGGCGGAGAGATGGTCTCTCTGGTCAAGGTAGAAAATACTCTTGAGAAGTTTTTACCTACAGGTGTCTCTTGCTGCGTTGTGGATGTCTCTGACGAAATTCGCGGCTCATCAATTATTGCCACCGTTACCATAGAGGTGAATAAAACAGAGATACTTAAGCAGATGAGCGGAGAACTTCCAAATATTGCTCTCCCAAAACACTTTATTGTGATTAAGGAGCTGCCAATGATGGGAACAGGAAAGATTGACTTCCGCACCGTGACTAAAATTGTGCAGGAGCTTCTCGAAGAGAAAGCATTTGTAACAGAGGGGTAAACCTTGCCAAGGGTTGTGGGGCTTTGTTGATAATCAGCTTATAGACCCACAACCCTCGGCAATACTACATCCACTTTGGTTTGCGTGCTCCCATAAGATAGTAATCAAAATATTCGTCCATTCTTTTTGTCCAATCGACTGCAATCTCACGTTTCTTGATGTTGTGTCCATCACCTTTGTAGTTGAACATCCACACCTCTTTACCAAGGCGTTTAAGCCCCAGGAACAACTCCAGACCTTGTGAGAAGGGAACAGCCTCATCGCCGTCGCTATGACGGGAGAGAAGAGGTGTCTTAACCTTGTCCAGAAAGAAGAGAGGCGAGTTTAGAATGTAGTTTTCTTGCCTCTCCCATAGCGACCCGCCTATTCTGCTCTGGGTAGATTCATACATAAACATTCTCGGCTTTCCTGCTCCTGCTCTAAGTCCTGTATAAGCAGATGTCATATTCGCAACTGCTGTCTCACTGCAGGCACAGGTGAAGATATCGGTTTGAGTAATGAGGTAAGCAACCTGATATCCACCCCAACTGTGACCCTGTAGCCCTATCCGTGATGGATCTGCAATGCCTTTATCGATAAGGTAACGGGTTCCGCTCTCTACAATATTTAGACAACTCCTTCCAGGCCAACCAATTTCGTAACGGATATCTGGCATAAATATCACATAACCCCGGCTTACAAACATAAGAGGATTGATTGTTGATGTGGTTGGTGCCGGGGTGTAGAAGTAGTTGGCATCCTGGCTCATCGTCTCATAAAAATAGACAATAGTCGGGTATCTTTTGGTTGAGTCATAACCTTCAGGGGTATAAAGAAGTCCCGTTTGAGTGCTGCCTGCACCATCTTTCCAACTGATCAAACTTGTATTACCGGTTCTATAATTCTCAAGCTGGTTATTTAAGTTTGAAACTCTGCGAATCAGTTTAAAATTTTTGTCTGTAAGCCAATAATCCGGAGCCTCACTAAAACTCTCTCGTTTTACAACAAAATAATTGTCGCCCAACCTTCTGGAAAAACCGTATTTGTAAGGACCATCCAATAAAGGTACAGGATCATTACCACATCTGACTTTGTAATATCCGCTGTTCATATTATTGAGGTTAACATACTCAAGCAGAATATCTCCCTTCAGATCTATACCATCTTTCTGGCCTCTGGTAGAGCTTAGGTTAAGTATCTTGAACTTCACATTATTTTTGCGCCCATATCCATTTGTAATACAAAACGCCTCACCGGATCCATCTTTTATTGGCAGAGCCCATATATCATACTCATCATAAACAATGAAGAATCTACTGTCCAAAGATAGTCCCGCCTGCCCATATGCACCTGCCGGCTGAGGTTTATCAAACTTCTCATCCATAACTGAATAAGGTATTATATCTGATATTATCCTTTTGCTTCCGGCATATAGGTCGGTCACAAACCAAGCTCTGCTGTCCGGTTCAAAGGTGAAGATATGAGGGGTGAGCGGTGAGACCGCAAAACTCCCAATAAAACTTTTAAAGAGCATTTTTCGCTCTCCACTCTTTGCATCTATGAAGTAAAAGTCTTTAGGAACCGGATCTTCCCACAACTCGGTGAAGGCGTATGGCCTGCTGTCCAACTCAAACCCGAAAGGGGAGTTGTCATCGGTCATAAGAAATACACCTTTACCATAAGAGAGTCTTACCAATTTCCCGGAAATTAGATAGAAAGCGCACTTGAAACTATTTGCAAATGCCCCATCCAAACTCCTCTTTTGAGAGGGTATAAGTGTGTCGCTCCATCTCCATAACTCATATTCAAATGCCGGTTTATCTTTTGATGCTGAAGTTTTCTTCCCTTTTTTTGCTACGCCATCAATACTCTTATCATTTAAGGGGGCAAGTTCAAATTTTAAGTAGTCGTTATTTTTAGAGAAGGTAATTCCCTTTTTGATATTGAAACGAGTACCCTCCGGCAATAAACTATCATTTAGTCCGGTGCGTTTTACCTCAACACTAAACTTTACTCCTCCCTTTCTCTTCCCAAACTCTAACATAACAGCTTCTACTCCCAGTTTGCCGGTACTATCTGCAGATGTGAAAAATATAACCTTATCTCCGTTTTTGCTGGCAGACATCTCCCCGATGTATCTCTCTGTTTTATAGATTGTATCCCTTTTAAAAAGCACCTTTTCCGTCAAATTGACAGTTATCAGATAACTGTTTTTGGTTAAAACCACAATCTGCTCACGGTTGAGCCATATACTTTTTAAAACTCCTGTAATTGAATCTTCTCTCCCGCAGAGAGTGCCCGAAGCATCTGTGTATTTAATGTGAAAGTCATTCATTTTGCCCCTGTAAAAGGTGATAAAGCTGCTCTCATTATTGCTTTCTGTATCTTTCACAACTCCAATGGAGTCTATTGTGCCATTTTTTAGATCAATAACATAAAGAGTATCTTTGACAAGGTATCTTGCAAACTTTTGCTTATTGAAAAATTCGGGAGAGGCTCCACCTTTAATCTCCTTCACATAACCTCGGCTTTTAATAACGATTTCGAGCACACTCTTATCTAGGTGACTTTTATACTCTGTAAGAACAGCATCTGCATCATCTGATATCAAAATGCTCTCAATTGTTCTCCATCCATCATAAATTGACTCGCTTAATACTTTTTTCTGACCGCTCAAAGAGCCGAAAGTGATAAGAAAAATTGCTACAAAGAGGATTTTTTTCATTTTTGGTACTTTTTGATGAGTTGTAAAGGTACAAAAAAGCTTACTAAGCAAGGTTTTTCTTATCTTAGTTGCCAAATCTAAACTCAATGAAAACCGAATCATACAAATCAATTATTCTCAACGCCCCTTTTGGATATGCTCATTTTGAAATAGTTTCTGACGCAGACGGGGTTCCTCAGGACTACACATTTATTGAAGTAAATTCACTTTTTGAAAAGCTTACAAATTCAAAGGCAAAAGATGTTATCGGAAGATCTTTCAGAGAGGTGGGCAAGGCATTGGGCAAAGATGAACTGGACAAGAGAGTAAGAGATTATGGCGAAATAGCCCTTAATGGTGGGAGCAAAACCTTTGAATATATCACTCCGGATGAAGAGAGAACTCTCAGAACCTTCGCTTTCTCTACCGATAGGGGGTTTTTCACTCTATTCGTTGAGGATATTACAGAGAGAAAAAAAAGCGAAAAGCAACTTTTAGATAATCAGGAGCGCTACAAGACAATCTTCAATTTTTCACCCATCGGAATAGTGCAAATAGATCCTCAGAGTTACATCATTGATGTCAATCAGGAGTTCATAAACATATTAGGCACAACCTATAATGATCTTATCGGATTTAACATATTACGCAATGTCCAAGATTCTCAAATGATCGAAACTGTATCGGAGGCGATTAGCGGCAGAACATCATACTACGAAGGTATTTATGAGTCTGTAACGGGCAGAAAAAAGACATATGTCAAAGGTAGTTTCGCTCCACAATTCAACAAAGAGGGAAAGATCTCCGGATGTATAGGAATATTTGAGGATGTAAGCGAAAAGCACGCTGCCATCGAGGAGCTCACCAAAGCCAAAGAGAAGGCACAGGAGAGTGACCGTCTTAAATCTGCTTTTCTTGCTAATATGAGTCACGAAATTCGCACTCCTATGAATGGGATCCTGGGTTTCTTGAGTATTTTGGAAGATATGGATATATCCGGAGAGGAGAGGCACTTCTATTTTGATATTATAAAGAGCAGCGGAGAGAGACTTCTAAATACAATTAACGACATAATTGAGATATCCAAGATTGAGGCGGGACAACTTCCCGTAACAAACTCATTTATAAATATCTCGGAAATCATGGACTTTCACTTCAATTTTTTTCGTAAACAGACAAAAGATAAAAAGATCAATTTCATACTAAACGAGACAGTCCGCGGAGAGGATGCCCTAATTGATACTGACAAATATAAAATTGACGGAATACTAATAAATCTTATAAGAAATGCTATAAAGTTCACCTCACAGGGGACAATAGAGATTGGAAACTACACAAAAGGGGATAAGATTATTTTCTATATTAAAGATAGCGGTATGGGGATACCACTCAATAAACAGGTGGCAATCTTTGATCGTTTCGTTCAGGCAGATTACGATAACAGTCGTCCAAACGAAGGATCCGGGCTTGGTCTATCAATTGTAAAGGCCTATGTCGATTCTCTTCAAGGTAAGATTTGGGTAGACTCTGTCGTGGGAGAAGGTAGCACCTTTTTCTTCTCAATTCCATATAATCCACTCAAAAAAAGATTGTTAGAAGCAGACGAGAGCACGAATTCCAACCAGACATTCAAAACTTAATAAATCAGTAGCCCTTATAAAAGTTCCAGACCCAATTTGCAATCAGCAATATTACCAATATTGTTGCTACATATTTTTGCCGAATAAATAACTCTACCCTCCTGTAGAAATGATAAAATGAACTCCTCTTACTAATCCAGTCGAAGAGAATCCATAGCGGGAAAATGGTCATTACCGGAAAGAGTACAATCCCTAATGGATTCCATCTGATAGCATCTGCAATCTCACCTTGAAAAAGATGGATTAAAGATCTCGTAGATCCGCAAGATGGACAGGGGATACCAAAAACAGTCTTTATAAAGCAAATGCCACTCTCGGCGGAAGATGGTGAAAATCTCGTTCCTGAGTTAATGAGTAACCATATATAACCGGCAACAGCAGAGAGAATAAAAAAAAGATATAACCTGTTTCTGTTGAGCTGCATTAATATAAAACCTGGTGCAACAGAGCCATATTCTTCTCTCTGGTTGCTCCCATTATTAAAAACCAGTCAATTATTGTCCAAATGCCCAATCCGCCGCAGGTAAACAGTTTTCCGAGGCCAAGTCCGGTATCTCCAATTAAAAATCTGTCAATACCCAAGGCTCCAACAAGAATAGAAACAACCAATACAATCACGGGATCTTTAAATTGAATGGTGTAGAGAATAGAAGATTTTGAATCGTCACAATTAATGAGGCGATCTCTAATGTATGCCAACTGGTGCGGTTCAAAGAACTTCCCATTAGTCATAATGAACATATCAACTTTTTGTGCATCCATATATTTGAAGTTTAGGTTAGTCGGCAGTGTGGCAACAGATATACAAATTTAAAAAATAATCTGATTGCTCCGTAAAAAATATTAAAAACAGAATCCTAAACAAAATGTTAATGGAATCTTAACTCCGGCGTTTTCCGGAAAGATATTTCCGTTGGAGTAGTGAGCAACCTTAACCTCTGCATTGAACCGGCGTTCTACTCCCAAGAAAGCTCCAAGACCTATTGCGTCATAGAAGGTAAAGCGTTTACCTGTATCTATTCCATCCAACAGTGACCTGGAAATAAATGCCGGGCCGCCCAGTGTATAAAAAAAGTAGGGGTCCATCAACTTATTTTGCAGAAAATTTATCCTGAAAACAGGGAAAACCGATATCCCAAAAAACTTCTCTCTATTTTTATTTGTGTTCCAATAAGCTGCATTAACCCCAAAATCCATCGCAAAAACTTTTGGAGAGTGAAATAAATTTCTTTTATAGCTTATTATAAAACCATTTCTAATCTCAGAACCCCCACCCCAAAACAGGTAACTCTTTCTAAGAATATCATTTGTGTTATATCCAAATAAATTGGTAGAAACCCCTATCTGCACCCACTGTTTTGGATGAATTCGTCCTGAGTGAGCAGCCTTTTGCATCTTCTCTTCTGAAAATGGCCGGAATGAATATTTGCCTCCAACTCCAATATAAGTAGTGTATGGTTGAGTATGCTTTTTTATTGAACTAGTATAATTTGCAGCCATCTGTAAGGCCCATTTATCGCTTAAATTGTAATAGGCACCTGCTCCAAAAGTGGTAGTAGCAGCCACCATATCCTTCACAACTACAGATCCGTTATCGTGAGTAATTCCGTGACGGGTGATAATAGCTAACCCACCCTCGGAATAAAGGGTAACTCTGCTGCTAATTGGTAATTTTGCTTTTACAACTACTCCTGCAATATTCATCCAAACCGAGCGGCTGTATAGAGTTGCAGCAGCCTCACCACTCTCACGGTATTTATAATTAACCCACCAAACAGGCCTCATATAGGTTATCTGTGCAGCAATGTATTTGTTTATATCTGTACCGAGCAGTACCAGTCTCACAGCAGGGTGGCGCACGGTTATAGAAGAAATTTGAAAACCCGGCTCCAGTAACCTCTCCGAAAATGGATAATTAATAGAGCCCACACTCACCTCAAAATAGGAGTTATGCATAAATCCCGGTAACTGCCCCCTTTTGTCCAGCCTTATTGAATCTTTTGGAAAGCTTTCACACCTTGCCTGACTATAAAATGATGCCAAAAGCAATAAAAGAGAGATGAAGTATTTCATAAAATTATATTTGGCAATAGATAAATATCTTCCCGAATATATGAAATTTATACGAAACAAAAAAAGATGACCCAATGGCCATCTTTTTTTTGTGGGAGCAGAGGGAATCGAACCCCCGACCCTCTGCTTGTAAGGCAGATGCTCTAAACCAACTGAGCTATGCTCCCTTTGATTCCCCGATCCTATTGGATTGGGAGTGCAAAGATATCTGCATTTTTCTATTTTGCAAAATAATTCGCGTTTTTTTCAAAAAAATCTATCGCTTCGGCAACAATAAAGGTGCTTCCCCCAACAAAGAGATAGTCTCCCTCTTTGTAAATCTCTTTAAAACGGATAATTGCACTCTCAACAGTAGGGCATACCTCCCCTTTTAAACCTACCGACATACATTTTGATGCTAAAATATCTGCATTAAGAGCCCGTGCAATCTTTGCCTGAGTAAAGAAGAAGTAAGAGTCTGCCGGCAGAAGTCCCACTATCTTCTCAATATCCTTATCTGCTACAAATCCCACTATCGAAAAAAGTCGTTTATAACTCTGGCGCCTCAGCTGAGAGAATACCATAGTAAGTCCGTTTACATTGTGTCCTGTATCGCACACAACAGGAGGCTCTTTAGAGAGATACTCCCAGCGGCCTCTAAGCCCAGTAGCCATAGCTGTACTTCTAAGTCCGTTGCGGATATTTTCGTCACTCCACCCCTCTCCAACCACATTTATAAAGGTTGGGTTTAATGAGAGTACAGAAAGTGTCGTGAGAACACATCTAAGATTATGCGTCTGGCAATCTCCGGTGAGATCCAGTTCATAGTCAGTTGCCTTTATCTCTGAAAATAGTGAATCCTGAGAGAAGACAATGTGTGCCCCCATTTTATTTGCAACACTTTCAAAAATCTCCTTGGTAGATGTAGTGTACTCACCAATTACTACAGGTACGCTGTGTTTTATAATACCTGCCTTCTCTGTCGCAATTGCACTAATAGTGCTACCCAACTGCTCGGTATGATCCAGTGCGATATTGGTTATTACGCTCACCAGAGGAGTTACAATATTTGTGGAGTCCAGTCTCCCGCCAAGCCCGGTCTCAATGACTGCAATATCTACCATCTCCCTGCGAAAGTGGTCAAAAGCCATAGCAGTGGTAATCTCAAAGAAGGAGGGCTTATGTTCATTCATAAATGGTTTCCATTTTACAAGGAAATTTAAAACCTCCTCTTTGGAGATCATAACTCCATTTACTTTAATCCTCTCGCGAAAGTCTATAAGATGCGGCGAAGTGTAGAGCCCAACTCTAACCCCGCAGCTCATAAGGGCACTCGTGAGCATATGACTTACAGAACCTTTGCCGTTTGTGAATCACCGGATAATCTCTGTGTGGGTGTCCTAAACGCCGGTCAAACTCAATCATTGTCTCCAGCCCCTCTTTGTAGGCAATCTTACCCACCTGCTGGTAAGATGGAAATTGACGGAAGATATACTCTATCTCCTGATTATATTTATCGGAATCAACCATTTTATAAAAATCCAATTAATGGCAAATTTCATAAATAAAAGGGAGAAAATTATTATATGGCTAAATATTTTTTCGGGAATTGGGCAAATTGGAGTAATTTTGGAGCTTAATTAATAGCAGTTAATTCCTATGATTTCATTCTTTCGTGCCGGCAATGGGCCTGTTCTGGCTGTGAAAACAGATTCAACTATATCCAAAGAGAGTGCAGATGCTTTAAAATGGCTCTTTGCAGGGGCAGAAATTATTTACGACAATAAAGTAGATGGCTGGTTTACAGGGCCAAGAAGGGAGATGATTACCCCTTGGAGCACCACTGCGGTAGAGATAACCCGAAATATGAATATTGACGGTATCTCCAGGATTGAGGAGTTTTTTCCTGCTCAGGGTGAAGATGCTCCTCACGATAAGATGTTGCAGAGGATGTACAATGGGTTGAATCAGGATATTTTTGAAATTTTGCATAAGCCGGAGCCAGTTATAGAGATTACAGATATTGGAGCCTATAATGTTCAGGAGGGGCTGGCTCTCAACCCGGAAGAGGTTATTTATCTGGAAAATCTAAGCAAAAAACTTGGTCGTCCCCTTACCGACGGAGAGGTTTTCGGCTTCTCACAGGTAAACTCAGAGCACTGCCGTCATAAAATCTTTAACGGTACATTCATCATTGATGGAGTTGAGATGGAGTCCACACTCTTTCAACTTATAAAAAAGAGCTCTGCAGCTAATCCAAATAAGATAGTATCTGCATATAAAGATAATTGCGCTTTTGTAGAGGGACCTAAATCACACCTCTTTCACCCCGAGAGCGGGGAGAGTTCTTCTCTATTTAAAATAGAAGAAAGTGAGACAGTTATATCCCTTAAAGCGGAGACGCACAACTTTCCTACAACAGTAGAGCCATTCAATGGAGCTGCCACAGGTTCGGGAGGAGAGATAAGGGATCGTATGGCCGGCGGAATGGGCTCATTCCCAATAGCAGGTACAGCAGTCTATATGACATCATATCCGAGATTTGAAGATGAGGGAAGAGATTGGGAGAATGGTGACCCACGGGAGTGGCTCTACCAGACACCTCAGGAGATTTTAACAAAGGCTTCAAACGGAGCGAGCGATTTCGGAAATAAATTCGGACAGCCTCTCATCTGCGGTTCACTTCTTACAATGGAGCACAGCGAGAGTTATCGCAGGTTCGGTTACGATAAGGTGATAATGCTTGCCGGTGGTATCGGATATGCAAAAAAAGAGTATGCTTTTAAGAAGAGTCCACAACCCGGAGACAAAGTTGTTCTTCTGGGGGGAGACAACTATAGAATTGGAATGGGTGGTGGAGCTGTATCATCAGTTGCAACCGGAGAGTTCAACAACGCAATAGAGATGAACGCAATTCAGCGGTCCAATCCGGAGATGCAAAAGCGGGTTTATAATGCTATCCGGGCTCTTGCGGAGAGTGAAAATAATACGATTGTCTCTATACACGACCACGGCGCAGGCGGACACTTGAACTGTCTGTCGGAACTTATCGAGGAGACCGGCGGAGATATAGATATCAGCAAATTGCCAAAAGGGGACCCTACCCTATCTGCAAAAGAGATAATAGGAAACGAATCTCAAGAGAGAATGGGTTTGGTAATGAAGGCCGGAGATACCGATGCCTTTATGAAGATTGCGCAGAGGGAGAGAGCCCCTATGTATATAATCGGAGAGGCAACCGGTAGAGGAAACTTCACTCTGGAAGATAAGAAGAGCGGCGAGAAACCAATCGATCTTGCTCTTGAAGATATGTTCGGCTCTGCTCCTAAGACCATAATGGAGGATATGAGTGTAGGCGAAAAGTGGTATCCGCTTGAATATGACGAAGATGACGTGGAGTACTACCTGGAACAGGTTCTTCAGCTTGAATCTGTTGCCTGTAAAGATTGGCTTACCAACAAGGTAGACCGCTCTGTGACAGGACTTATTGCCGCTCAGCAAACTGTTGGTGAGATTCAACTTCCGTTAAATAACCTGGGGGCCGTTGAGATTGGTTACGGAAGCAAAAAGGGTATGGCAACCTCTATCGGACACGCCCCCGCAGTTGCTATGATCGACTCGGCAGCAGGCAGCAGGATAGCAATTGCAGAGTCTCTCACAAACCTTATTTGGACACCAATTGACGGTGGCATAAAAGGAGTATCACTATCTGCAAACTGGATGTGGCCTTGCCGTAACCTGGGCGAAGATGCTCGCCTGTACAGAGCTGTAAAGGGGGCAAGCGACTTTGCAATTGAGCTTGGAATCAACATCCCAACCGGGAAAGACTCCCTCTCAATGACTCAGAAATATCCGGATGGAGAGAAGGTCCTCTCACCCGGTACTCTCATAGTATCTACAGTTTGCCAAAGTAACGATATCACAAATGTGGTTAAGCCGGTTCTGGAGATAGAGAGCGACAGCTCTATCCTTTATATCCCATTCAACTATATGAATGAGAGAAGTTTTGCTCTTGGAGGAAGTGCATTTGCACAGGTGACTGCACAGCTTGGAGATGAGTGTCCGGATGTACTAAGCGCAACATATTTTGGAGAGTGTTTTTCTGCAGTTCAGCAATTGGTGGAGAGGAGACTTATTCTAGCCGGGCACGACATCTCTGCAGGTGGTCTCATTACAGCTCTGCTGGAGATGAACTTTCCCAACTCCAGTGGTGGTTTGTACATAGACCTTAGCTCAATGGAGGAGAGTGATCCAATCAAATTGCTTTTTGCAGAGAGCCCTGCTATTTTAGTTCAGGTTCACAACTCTGTGATGGGTGAGGTTGAGAAGATTGCCGAGGAGTTTGGGGTTGCCATATTTAACATTGGTCACTACAGCAATAAAAGGACTATCGATGTTAAACTTCACAAAAAACATTTCAAATTCAACATAGAGATCTTGCGGGATATTTGGTTCCGAACATCATATCTTTTTGACTCAAAACAGATACCTAAAGAGCTGGCCGCAAAAAGATTCAACAACTATAAGAGCCAACCCCTAAAATTCAAATTCCCTGAAGGATTTAATGGAGAGTTATGCAAATACACATCTGATTCTAATGGCATCCAGACCTCCTCTAATCTCCGGCCCGTTGCGGCAATTATTCGTGAGAAGGGCTCCAATGGTGACAGAGAGATGGCCTGGGCACTCCATCTGGCAGGTTTTGCAGTGAAGGATGTGCATATGACGGATCTTGTCTGTGGAAGGGAGAATTTAGAAGAAGCAAAGGTTATTGTATTTGTGGGTGGCTTTTCCAATGCAGATACTTTGGGTTCGGCCAAGGGGTGGGCAGGAGCTTTTCTTTATAACGAGAAAGCTTCAAAAGCTTTGGAGAACTTCTACCTCAGGGAAGATACCCTAAGTCTTGGGATATGCAACGGGTGTCAGTTAATGGCAGAGCTTGGTCTTATCACTCCCGAGAACAGGGAGCTCTCACCAAAGATGCACCACAACGACAGTCATAAATATGAGAGTGCCTTTGTAGGTGTTACTATTGAGAGGTCACCTTCTGTGATGCTCAAATCACTGGAGGGCTCCTCGCTTGGTATCTGGGTAGCTCACGGTGAGGGCAAATTTGCCTTTCCACAGGAGATCTCCCAATACAATATTGCCGTTAAATACAACTATAACGAATACCCGGCAAACCCGAATGGCTCACCCGGGGCAGTAGCCGGAGTGTGCAGCAGCAACGGAAGGCACCTTGCAATGATGCCACATCCCGAGAGATGTATCTACCCACACAACTGGGCCTGGTATGGCAGAGAAGATCAGTCGCACGAAGTTACCCCGTGGATAGAGATGTTTGTAAACGCTCGTATTTGGGTTGAGAAGCAGAAGTAAAAATATGGTCTAATATATAGCACTATGAAAAAAAAGAAATTACCAAAGATCTTTGTGCTTGACACCAATGTTATTTTACACGACTTTCGTGCCATCCACAATTTCCAGGAGAACGACATTGTAATTCCGATTGCAGTGATTGAAGAGCTGGATAAATTCAAAAAAGGGAATGATACTCTAAACTACAATGCCAGAGAGTTCGTTCGGGAGATGGATAAAATAACCGATAATAAACTGTTTGATTCAGGAGTCCCAATCGGTAAAGGGAAGGGGCTAATCAAAATTGAGCTCGGCCACCCATTTAGCGATTTAATGGCAGAGTCCTTCTTTGAAGATACTCAGGATCATAGAATTCTCTCAACAACAGAGTGGCTCCAGGAGAAGAACCCCGAGAGGATTGTAGTACTGGTCACTAAGGATATTAACCTCAGAATGAAAGCTAAAGCTCTTCATCTAATGGCAGATGATTATCTGACCGACAAAATAACCGAAGAGAGAGTTGAGAACATTATGAAAGAGGTTATTACTCTTACTGATGTTCCCGAAGAGATACTCCAGAGGCTCTTCTTTCAGGCAGACGGAGTACCTATAAATGAACTTAAGCTAAAAGGTGTGCCTGCCAATCAACTATATATTCTTATAGGAAGTAAAAAGGATAACCGAATTCTTGCCAGATACCATAGCACCAGCAGGACTCTAATAGCAGTTAAGAAACAAAAGTGCTACGGAATAGAACCGAGAAACGAAGAGCAAACTTTTGCAATTGACGCTCTGATGAATCCCGATATTAAACTGATCTCCCTAACCGGAACTGCCGGGACCGGAAAAACTCTTCTTGCCCTGGCTGCAGCTGTTGCTCAGGAGAGGAGCTATGATCAGATACTCCTCTCACGGCCAGTTATTCCTCTAAAGAATCAGGAGATGGGTTTTCTACCCGGAGATATAAAGGAGAAACTTGGCCCATATATGATTCCTCTTTACGATAACCTAGCAGTTATAAAAAGAGCATTCAAAAATACAAGCAGAGAGGTTGTAAGAATTGAAGAGATGCTAAAAAATGAGAAACTTCTCATTTCGCCTCTCGCATACATCCGCGGAAGAAGCCTCTCCAATACATTTTTTATAATAGATGAAGCACAGAATCTTACACCTCACGAGGTGAAGACAATAATTACACGTGCCGGTGAAGGCACCAAATTGGTCTTTACCGGAGATATTCACCAAATAGACTCTCCATACCTTGATATTCACTCAAACGGATTGACTCACCTGGGCGAAAAGCTTTATGGTCAGGAACTTTTCTGTCACATAAACCTTACCAAAGGAGAGAGGAGCGAGCTATCGGAAATGGCGGGCAAACTATTATAATTTTTTATTATATTTGCACCCCCATATTAAAATGAAATATAAACCGAAAACTAATATTTTTATGTCAGAAATTAAAAGAGTTTATTTCTTCGGAGGCAAAACTGCCGATGGAGACGGCTCAATGAAGAATCTACTAGGCGGTAAAGGTGCTAACCTGGCTGAGATGTGTGCAATGGGAATTCCTGTTCCCGCAGGTTTCACCATCACTACCGAGACTTGTACAGAGTTTTACAAACACAATATGCAACTCCCTAAGGAGCTTAAAGCAGAAGTTGAAGAGTCTCTGAACAAGGTATCATCAGTAATGGATATGAAGTTCGGAGACAAAGAGAATCCGCTTCTGCTATCTTGCCGTTCTGGTTCAAGAAGCTCTATGCCGGGTATGATGGAGACTGTACTTAACATAGGTCTTTGCTCGGATACTATCCCCGGACTTATCAAGAAGACAGGAAATCCAAGATTTGTTTACGATGCATATCGCCGTCTGATTATGATGTACTCAGATGTTGTAATGGAGAAATCTGAGGGCGTAGATCCGGAAGAGGGTAAAGGAATCCGTGTTCAACTGGATAAGATGCTTCACGAAGTTAAAGATAAAAAAGGTTACAAGAATGATACAGACCTCTCTACAGAGGATTTGATGGCCATCTGCGAAGCATTTAAAGTGCGTGTTCAGGAGGTTCTTGGCAAGCCATTCCCGGATAACGCTATTGAACAGCTTTGGGGTGGTGTTGCCGCAGTATTCAAATCGTGGAATGGAAAGAGAGCTATATCTTACAGAAGAATAGAGGGAATTCCGGATGAGTGGGGAACTGCCGTTACAGTACAGGCGATGGTATTCGGTAATATGGGCGACAACTCTGCAACCGGTGTTGCTTTCTCAAGAAATCCCGCAACAGGTGAAGCTAAGTTTTACGGAGAGTGGCTTGTAAATGCACAGGGAGAGGATGTGGTTGCAGGTATTCGTACACCAAATCCGCTCAATGAATCTACAAAGAACGACCAGAACAAGCATCTGCAATCTCTTGAAACAGGTATGCCTGTAGTATATAAAGAGCTGGATGCAATCCAGAAAAATCTGGAGAAACATTTCCACGATATGCAGGATATAGAGTTCACCATCCAGGATGGTAAACTTTGGATGCTTCAGTGCCGCGTAGGTAAGAGAACAGGACTTGCTGCGCTTAATATGGCAATGGATATGCTTCACGAAGGTCTAATAGACGAAAAGACTGCAGTGATGAGAGTTGCTCCGGTTCAATTAGACGAACTGCTTCACCCTATACTAGATCCAAAATCAGAAAACGCAGCTACGGTAATAGCAAAAGGTCTGCCTGCGGGTCCCGGCGGCTCTGTAGGTCAAATCGTTTTCACTGCAGAGGACGCAGTTGAGTGGAACGCAAAAGGTAAAAAGGTTATCCTTGTTCGCGAGGAGACCAATCCGGAAGATGTAGAGGGAATGCGCGCTGCAGATGGTCTTCTTACTGCTCGCGGCGGTATGACTTCTCACGCTGCTCTTGTGGCACGCGGTTGGGGTAAATGTTGTATCGTAGGTTGTGACGCAATTCACTTGAACCTTAAAGATAGAACAGTTACAATCAAAGGAAGAACCTACAAAGAGGGAGATGTATTCAGCCTTAACGGAAGTAAAGGTTTTGTTTACGACAGTGCCATTGAGACAATGGATGCTTCGGAGAACCCAAGATTTGTTGAGTATATGAACATTGTAGACAAATACAGGGTTCTGGGAGTTCGCACCAATGCAGATACTCCTGAGGATGCACAAAATGCAATAGGTTTTGGAGCAGAAGGTATTGGTCTTTTCCGTATCGAGCATATGTTCTACGGAGTGAACTCCGAGCAGCCGCTTGCAAAACTTCGTAAAATGATCCTTTCAAAATCTTTGGAAGAGAGAATAACAGCTCTTAACGAACTTGAGCCATATGTGAGAAACGCAGTCAAAGGCACAATGAAGGTTATGAACGGCAAGCCTGTAACATTCCGTCTTCTTGACCCACCTTTGCACGAATTTGTTCCCCAGACAACAGAGAAGATGGCAGAACTTGCTGCAGAGCTTGGAATATCTATCGAAGATGTTAAGAAGAGAGGAGAGACACTTCACGAAGTTAACCCTATGATGGGTCACCGTGGAGTTCGTCTTGGAATCACATATCCGGAGATTAGCGAAACTCAGTTCAGAGCAATTTTCGAAGCAACAGCAGAACTAATTAAAGATGGATTTGAGCCACAACCGGAGATTATGATTCCTGTGACAGTTTCTGTCAGAGAGTTGGACGACCAGAAAGTTATTTGCGATAGAGTACACGCAGAGGTTGAGAAGAAGTACGGTATTAAAATATCTTACCTCTACGGAACTATGATCGAGATACCTAGAGCAGCAATGCTTGCAGATGAGATGGCAAAAACAGCTCAGTTCTTCTCATTTGGTACAAACGACCTTACTCAAATGACATTCGGTTTCTCTCGTGACGATATTGGAGCCTTTATGAATGATTATCTTGGCAAGAAGATTATCCCTGCAGATCCGTTCCAGACTCTGGATCAGTCATCTGTAGGTAAACTAGTAGAGATGGGTATCAAAGGAGGTCGTAATACAAATGCAAAACTTAAGATTGGAATCTGCGGAGAACACGGGGGAGATCCTGAATCTGTAGAGTTCTGTCACAAGATTGGCATGAACTATGTATCTTGTTCACCGTTCAGAGTACCGATTGCGCGTCTTGCAGCAGCTCAGGCAGCAATCAAAGAGTACAAATAGTCTGTTGTGTTACAGATTTAATATTGGAGAGCTGTCTTATTATGGGACAGCTCTCTCTTTTAATATGAAATATTGGTTACAAAATGAAAAAAACAGCATCATTATTTATTATCTTTACCATCACAACAATAATCTATTCACAAGGCAGAGGGAAGGAGGTACCTGTTCTTAAGGAGATATCCGGTTTGGAGGTAATTAAAAGCGTCTATCCACAAGCAACAGGTGTAGAGAAGGTTAATGAAGTATGGTTTAAAATTGTAGATTCCGGAAAAAAAGTTCTGGGTTATACTCTCTCAAGCAAACCCTATTCAGAGGGGATTATAGGTTACCATAAAACCACCCCTGCAATCGTGATAATGGATAAAGATAAGGTTATAAAAAAAGTTGCAATATTAAGTCACTGGGAAACGACTGCTTATGTTGCAAAATTGGACAGACTTAAGTTTTTTGACAACTGGAACGGGCTCACTGTTGAGGGAGCTCTCAAGAAGAAGGCAGCGGCAGACAGTTACACCGGAGCAACAATAACTGCTGATGCCGTAACAAAAAATGTAGAGATTGTACTTAAGAAGGCAACGGAAAACAAAATAAATTAAAGCTTTATTACAGGTAAAAGCTTTAATTAATAGTCGAATAAAGCTTTTAAATTATGAGTAAAGTTTCAAAATTTTTTCTCGGAATTTTAATAGGGGCGGCCTCATTAATAATTACATTCAGGATTATTAATCAGGCCCCTTCTCAAAAATTACACCTTGACGATAAATTCAGGGCTATCATAGATAATTCGGGGTGCAGTATGTGTCATAACCCTAACCCAAAATTACCCTTCTATGCAGAGTGGCCGCTTTTTGGTGGTAATATTAAAAAGAAGGCCTCCAATGCTTTCTCAAGAATAGATTTGACTATCCCATTGAGGCAATTCGATCAGGGTGATCAGGTAGATAGTTTTGCGCTTAATAAGATTGAAGAGGTAGTTTCAAATGGGTCTATGCCACCATTCTCATTCACAATTCTTCGTCCCGGATCTGCAATCAGTTATAAAGAGGAGGAGATTCTCCTTGAATGGATAGAGATGCAGAGGTCCCGGGTAGAATTAGAATAGAATAGATTAGGTTAGTTTGGAATCTCCCCACTCATTCCACCCTATCTCAATACCCATCCTGGCAAGACTATTTTCAATCATTAATTTTGATTCTCCGGCATAGTCTTTAACACGAGACAAATTCTCAAAGTTTTGATGACTACTCTTCATCCCCGAAGGGGTGATATTTGGCATTATAATATTTGCCCCTGCAAGAACAGCCCTCTCCCTCCCGAAAGGGTCAATTAATTGCATTGATGTTGTAGCAGCAATATTGATTTTTGGCATCATATGTCTTAAAAGTGCTACCATCTTAAGCGAAAGGTCCAGAGTTTGATTCTCGGTAATCAATTTACTCATTGGAGTATCCGGGTGTCTGAGGTATGGCCCCATTCCAACCATATGTAAACCTATATCTTTCATAAAGATCAAATCATCCGCAAGATCTGATGTTGTTTGATATGGCATCCCTATCATTACTCCGGATCCTGTTTGAAATCCAATCTCTTTAAGATCCATTATTGATTGAACTCTTCTATCCCAGGAGTGGTGATGGTTTTTTGGGTGAATTCTTGCGTACAGATCCGGGTTTGAGCTCTCTATTCTGAGTATATACCTGTGCGCACCTGCTTGATACCACTCCTGATATATCTCTTTTTGCTGCTCTCCCAAAGAGAGTGTTATCCCTAACATTCCGCCCGAGATCTCTTTAATTGCTTTTATAAGCCTGGTAACCTTGTTCTGATACCTTTTACTGCATCTCTCACCAGCTTTGAGTATAATTGAGCCGTAACCGGACTCCCAAGCGATCTTCGATGCCTCAATTACCTGATTTTCGGTCAACTCAAAACGATCTATATTACTATTAAGTTGCCTGATTCCGCAGAAGTAACAGTTTTTTGTACAGATGTTGGAGAGTTCAATTACCCCTCTCAAATAGACCTTCTTCCCAATGTTCTCAACTTTAATCTTGTAGGCACTTTGAATGAGTTCGTCAATTTTAAGGGAATCTCTCTCTTGTAAACAGGCTATCAACTCCTCTTTTGTACAATCTTTAGTCAAACTCACTCTCTTCTCCGATGTTGTCTTAATGCTATCTGTATATGAGTTGACGATTGATGATGAATTTGAATCTGATTCAGATATAGATTCTCTACTCCTGCCATAACTTGAATTTGAATCTGTTACGATATTGGTGTGGGTACTGAACTTGTTATCCGACATAATTCTCCTGGTTAAAATTAAAAAATGAGACTGCTAAACCGGTATTTCTGATATCTATTGACTACTGGTATATGATTAGAAAAAGCAAATCTGCCTTAAATAACAGCATAATTATTCAAAATTCAAACAATTGTGTATCAAAAAAGTATTTTTCAATTACAAATATAAACATTTTCTAATTAAATATATAGAGATATTATCTATTAATATAGCTTTGGGTTAACTTCATTAAGCGTAATTAATATGAAAAAAGAGTCAAAAAAAATTGTAGGGTGGACGGTTGTTGTACTAATTCTGGTGCTTCTATTTATTGTTGTAAAGAACTGGGATGGATTTATAGAGGGATTTAAAGCCGTTTAGATAGTCAGATGGTCTTATCTCCAACTCCCGCCAAAGTTTAGTTGTCCATCTCCAGTGTTGGTAAAGCAGCTGCACAGCCAATGGTATTGCTATCAGCGCAATAATACCTGCATTACTATACTCTAAAGCAACAAACATTAAAACCACAGCTACCAAAGCTGTTATTGACTGAGCTTTGTAATGAGGCACTTCATTTCTACTAAGCAATACCGAGGTAGATAGTTGGGTCAAAGACTCCAACAGAGAAGCGAAAAATAGCAAAAGCATTAAACCAATCGGTAAAAGCGGAGTAGAACTGCCAATAAACTCCAGTGCCGGAGCCCGTGCAATTACAACAAAAAATGTAGCACCAAAGAAGATAACGATTGTAATAATTTGAGCCTTAATAAATATTCTCTTAACCTCTGCTATGCTTTTTTTAATCTGCTCTCCCGTGAGTTTCGGGTAGTATGTAGCGAACCAAACAGCAGAAAGAGTTATGGTAATGTCTGTGATCTGTTTGGTAATTCCGTAAGATGCCATTGTTGTTAACGGTATAAAGAGCGCCCCCACAATTGCCAGCATCCTGTTTGTAAATATCCAGCTCAAGCTTGCTAACCCATTCTTATATGCAGTATTGAAGAGTGTTTTTATAATTGATTTCCAATCGTAATTTTGAGATTTTTTCAACTCTTTAATAGTTTCACTATCATAAAATGCCCTTCTGGCAAGATATCTGTTTAAAATAGTTGCCACACTCTGCCCAATTACCATTGAGATTATCCCGAAACCCGAAATAAGTAGCAGTGAAGAGATTATAATATGTACAGATTGTGAAAAGACAATAATCTGCCTTGATCGTTTAATCATTCCTCTCCCAACCAGAGCTGCATCATAATAGTAGGTAAAGAATTGATAACAGAGTAGAACTCCGTAAATGTACCAAGCTATGCGTGCTGTGTCGGCATCTCCAGTAAAGCCCTCCATCAGCTGCTCTATGTACCACACACCGCCTGTTAACAAAATCACAAGGAGAGTTGCTGCAACATAGCCGTAAAAGTGACTCATAGCCTTCAAAAGCCCCTTTAAAAGAGGATAAGAGACTCCTCTACTCTCTTGAACAGGTGTAAATCCCTCTTTTTCAAGTTTGGTTGCTCCCGAGTAGATATAAGTAACAGCCCTGGAGAAGGTTTGAAAGAATCCAAAATCAAGCAGATATATCATTGAATTAAGGCCTATCATCACACTCCATAACCCGACCTCCTCCTGAGGCAGCATCCTAAGTATGAGTGGAAGAACAATGAGAGCCGAAGCAACCCTCATAAAGGTCGCACCGTAATTCCATAAAACATCTGCCTTAGTTACTTTCAACTGGATAAGATTTAATCAAAGATAGATGTTTTTTTTGCAGGCATCACTCATCGTTGTAGAAATTCACACAGCAGGAACACATCCCTTGCACGTTACGGGCTTATAAAAACCCTTCGCACATCGGGCACGTCCATCCTCATCCGTTCGCAAGCTCACTACTTCCGGCTGAGTGTGCCCTATTGCTGCAGAGGGGGTTATTTAACAGCCCGCGGAAGATTGGCTTTCCTGCTGTGAGAATGTTTTCTTTGAATTGCAATCTGCTGCGCAGGATTTTGTACTGACAGTGTTTTGTGTAATTAGCAATATACCAGTGGTAGAAAAACACAAAGGCTGCCTTTTCAGGCAGCCTTTTGTGGTAGTCCCACCGCGACTCGAACGCGAATCTGAAGTTTAGGAAACTTCCGTTCTATCCCTTGAACTATGGGACCATTAAACTATTTTGGGTCGTAAGCCCATTTGTAATACATAGATCCCCAGGTGAATCCTGCTCCGAAAGCACTCATAATTAGAACATCACCTTTTTTGAACCTCTTTTCAAAATCCCACAATACCAAAGGTATTGAGGTACCTGCCGTATTACCGAACTTTTCAATATTAATCAAAATTTTCTCTTTATGCAAACCCATTCTTTTGCCGGTGGCCTCAATGATTCTCATATTGGCCTGGTGAGGAATAAGATAAGCTATATCTTCTGATGTTATACTGTTTTTTTCCATCAGCTCTACAGAGACATCTGCCATACGGCTTACTGCATATTTGAAAACTGTCTGACCGTCCTGATAAACAAAATGTTCGCGATTTTTAACACTCTCTTCGGTTGCCGGGTACATAGATCCTCCCGCTTTTTGATAGAGATAGTGTCTTCCTACACCATCTACGTGGAGTATAGAGTCTAAAAGACCCATATCCTCCTGCTGAGTCGGTTCAATAAGCATCGCAACAGCTGCATCTCCAAATAGAGGGCAGGTTGTTCTGTCTGTGTAATCGGTAATTGACGACATTCTTTCACCTGTTACAAGAATCATTTTTTTTGCTCTGCCTGTTTCAATAAAGGCAGCTGCAGTCTCGAACGAGAAGATAAAACCGGAGCAACCTGCGTTTATGTCATAACCCCAGGCGTTGGTTATCCCCGTTTTATCGCAAATAATATTTGCAGTTGCCGGAAACATCATATCTGGAGAGACTGTTGCACAAAGCAACATATCTATCTCCTCCGGTTTTATACCTGTCTTTTCAAGGAGCTTTTTTACAGCCATCTCACCAAGATGTGAGGTGCCAAGGCCATCCTCTTTTAAAATTCGTCTCTCTTTTACACCAATCCTGGACATAATCCATTCATCGGTAGTGTCTACCATCTTAGAGAGCATTTCGTTGTCCAGAATGAATTCCGGAACATATCCCTCAATGGCAGTTATAATAGCTCTACTCTTAACATTCATAGGTGATTCTCTCTATAAATTTTTCAAACAGTTGCACAGATCGGAGTATCTGCTCCGATTGCATCAATATCTGAGATATTCTTGACTTGTCGCCCAGAAGTAAATTTCAAAACTATGCGTTTGCCTTTTGAATGATAAGACGTCCCCTGTAGTAACCACATTCAGGGCATACTCTGTGATACAAAACAGCTGCGCTGCAGTTTGAGCAGGTTCCCAATGTAGGAAGTTCTGCTTTATAGTGAGTTCTGCGTTTGTTTCTGCGTTGCTTGGAAATTCTGTGTTTCGGATGTGCCATTGTCTATAATGTTTACAATATTAATTCAATTAATCTTTTAGTTTAATAAATCTTTGAGCTTTCCGAATGGAGATCCGGAATCCTCTTCCGGAACAGTGGTTCGGCTGTAAGCTCCTAGTTTTCTTATCATTTCGGGATTACAATCTCCCTCGTTGTGTACTCTTTGAATGGGCAGTGCCAGACAAATATAGTCATATAAAAACTGCTTCAGGTTTAGTTCACTCTCATTCGGGTCTAATGTTAAAACCTCTTCATTGTCCTCCTCCTGTACAGTTTTGACAAACTTAACAATCAGTTTCGCCTCTGTCTCCAGCTTCTGTTCCAACTCATCTAGACATCTGTCGCACTCGGTTCTTACCACTCCTTCAATCAATGCCTTTACCTCTAGAAGCAATGTGCTTCTCTCAATATCAAGAGAGATATTTAGATCTGCACCCAGAATATCTCTATTTTCATACTCTTCAAAGAAACTGTTGTCAATTGTTAAATCGAAACTGTGTTTACCAATTGACATCCCTTTTATCGGGATAATGTAGTCTCTGTTACTTGCTTTAGTCATAAAGGAAATGAGCCCGCAAAGTTAATCTATTTTTTTAAACTAGCAACCCCTATTAACCCTTTCTTCTCTTTCTTTCGTTCTCATCCAAATATATCTTCCTCAAGCGTATTGACTTAGGTGTAACCTCTACCAGCTCATCCTCCTGGATGTACTCCAAAGCCTCCTCAAGGGAGAACTCAACCGGAGGCGGAAGAACAACTTTATCGTCTGTTCCGGAGGCACGAACATTAGTCAGTTTCTTTGTTTTGCAGAGGTTGATTCCGATATCGTCCCCTCTTGTATTCTCTCCCACAACCTGACCGCCGTATATCTCCTCTCCGGGATGGATAAAAAAGCGCCCTCTGTCCTGAAGTTTGTCCATTGAATATGCAATGGCAATACCTGTTTCGATTGCAATCAAAGAGCCGTTGGTTCTCTTTTCAATCTCACCTTTAAATGGCTCATAGCCTTTAAATCTGTGTGATACCACTGCCTCGCCCTGAGTAGCAGTCATAAGATTGCTTCTTAGCCCTATCAGCCCCCTTGCAGGAATATCAAAATCCAGATGTACCCTCTCTGCCCTGTGCTCCATATGCAAAAGTGTGCCCTTTCTTCTGGTAACCATTTCTATAGCTCTTCCCACAAGCTCCTCCGGCAGATCAATTGTGAGATGCTCCACTGGTTCACAACGAATTCCGTTTATATTTTTGTCCAGAACTTTCGGCTGACCAACCTGTATCTCAAACCCTTCGCGGCGCATTGTCTCTATTAAAACAGATAGGTGAAGTACTCCTCTGCCATTAACCACAAATGAATCTGCTGTTTGACCGTCCTTAACCTTTAGAGCAAGATTCTTCTCCAGCTCCTTCTCCAACCTCTCCTTTAGGTGTCTTGAAGTAACAAATTTACCCTCTCGTCCAAAGAATGGTGAGTCATTAATGGTAAATAGCATACTCATAGTAGGTTCGTCAACGGCAATTGTAGGAAGTGCTTCCGGAAATTCAAAATCTGCAATTGTATCTCCTATCTCGAACCCCTCTATTCCGACAACGGCACATATATCTCCGCTCCTCACTTCGGTCACTTTTACCTTCTCCAAACCCTCAAAGACCATCAAATCCCGTATGCGACTCTTCTCGATTGAGCCGTCTCGCTTGCAAAGAGAGACCTGCATATTGGCCTTTAAAATTCCTCTGTGAATTCTCCCGACGGCAATTCTGCCTACATAAGGAGAGTATTCAAGAGATGAGATTAGCATCTGAGGTGTGCCCTCGTTGAACTCCGAACCAGGAATTGCTTCTATAATAGTATCAAGAAGAGCCGTTATATCTGTGGTTGGTTTTCTCCAGTCCAGCGACATCCATCCCTGTTTTGCACTACCATAGACAGTTTTAAAATCTAACTGCTCCTCGGTTGCGTTAAGTGAGAACATCAGGTCAAAAACCTGCTCATTAACCTCATCCGGTCTGCAGTTTGGTTTATCAACCTTATTTATGACAACTATAGCCTTTTTACCCATTCCTATCGCTTTGGATAGCACAAACCTGGTTTGCGGCATAGTTCCTTCAAATGCATCTACAAGAAGCAGAACACCGTCTGCCATATTCAAGACCCTCTCAACTTCGCCACCGAAGTCTGCGTGACCCGGTGTGTCAATGATGTTAATCTTGTAGTCTTTGTAAGGAACCGACACATTCTTTGCCAGAATGGTTATCCCCCTTTCTCTCTCAAGATCATTGTTATCTAGTATCAACTCCCCCATTTTTCCGGCATCCCTGAAAAGCATTGCCTGGAGGATCATTCTGTCCACTAAAGTGGTTTTGCCATGGTCAACGTGAGCGATAATGGCAATATTGCGTATTTTCTGCATAATAATTAGGGCGCAAAAGTAGAAAAAATATTACTTTTGCGGATTAAATTTATGAAAATAATCCTCTTATGGTTGAAAAAATTCTTATAATAGACTTTGGTTCTCAGTTTACTCAGCTGATAGGGCGCAGGTTAAGAGAGTTAAATGTTTATTGCGAAATTGTTCCTTTTAATAAAATTCCTGAACTCGGAGAGGATGTAAAGGGGATTATTCTTTCCGGAAGTCCCTTTTCGGTCAGAGATACTATGGCACCTACCGTAAATCTTGATGGTATAAAAGGAAAATTTCCTCTTCTGGCTATCTGTTATGGTGCACAATATCTTGCCCACCACTATGGTGGTGAAGTAAACACCTCACTGGCAAAAGAGTACGGCAGAGCAATTCTCTCAGTTAATGACAACAGCTGCCCACTTTTCAAAGGAATCGCCTCAACTTCACAAGTTTGGATGTCTCACGGAGATACTATTGCAAAATTACCGGAGGGAGCTGTTCCGGTTGCATCAACTCGCGATATCGATAATGCTGCATATAGAATTGATGGTGAGAATACATTTGCACTTCAGTTCCACCCCGAAGTTTACCATACAGAGCAGGGAGCTGCTATTCTGGAGAACTTTGTAAAAGGAATCTGCAAATGCAAAGGCGACTGGACCCCATCTTCTTTCATTGAGAGCACTGTTAAGGAGCTAAAAGAGAAAATTGCAGATGAGAAGGTTGTTCTCGGTCTTTCGGGAGGAGTCGACTCCACTGTAGCTGCAGTCCTGTTACATAGAGCAATAGGCAAACATCTCCACTGTATTTTTGTAGATAATGGGTTGCTCCGTAAAGATGAGTTTGAGAATGTTTTACACTCATACAAAGATATGGGTCTGAATGTGACCGGGGTAGATGCCTCAGCACTTTTTATGGATGCCCTTAAGGGTGTTTCGGATCCTGAGCTTAAAAGGAAGGCAATTGGAAAGGTATTTATAGATGTATTTGATAGTGAGTCTCATAAAATAGAGAATGCCAAGTGGCTTGCACAGGGGACTATATATCCCGATGTCATTGAGTCCGTATCTGTAAACGGACCATCTGCAACAATTAAGTCACATCACAATGTTGGTGGTCTTCCGGATTTTATGAAACTTAAAATTGTAGAACCATTGAGGTCACTCTTCAAAGATGAGGTTCGTCGTGTAGGGAGGGCGTTAGGTATTAAGAATGAACTTATATCACGTCATCCTTTTCCTGGTCCAGGTCTTGGCATTCGGGTGTTGGGTGAAGTTACAGAGGAGAAATTATCTATCCTAAAGGAGGCAGATTATATTTTTATTAACCTGCTTCGTGAACATAACCTCTACAACGAGGTTTGGCAGGCAGTAACAGTTTTACTTCCAATCAAGAGCGTCGGGGTTATGGGAGACGAAAGAACCTATGAATATACAATTGCCTTGCGTGCAGTTACATCAACCGACGGAATGACAGCGGACTGGGTACACCTACCCTATGAATTTCTGGCGAAAGTTTCAAATGACATCATAAATAAAGTTAAAGGAGTTAACAGGGTAGTATATGACATCTCCTCAAAACCACCTGCAACTATTGAGTGGGAGTAAGATAAAAAAAGGTGTTCCCGTTCGGGAACACCTTTTTTTAGATAAAGTAAAGGATTACTGAACTACAGTCTCTACTTTTGTGCTGTCAGTTGCTGCAACTGCTGTGCTGTCAGTTACTACCTTTGTAGTGTCAGCAGCTACTTCAACAACCTCTTCTGTTTTTGCTGCATTGCTGCCACAAGATGTTAGGGCAAATCCTGCCAACAGGAGTAGTGCGAAAATTTTTTTCATTTTTTTGGTGTTTGTTTTGTGGTTAATTTAAATCGACCGCAAATTTAGAAGTTTTTTTTAATTCCTAAAAATTTATATCAATCCCGGCTGAAATAATCACTCCCGGCATCGGAAATCCCTCATTCACAGAGTACGATACACCTGTAATATTATCACCATTAATAAAAAACCGAGTATCCAGAGTTCCTATTAACCTTCTGTATGAGCCTCTTAGATTAAACAGGAGATAGTTCTCCTGTAGCTTTGTTGCCCTATTCAGGTATAACCCTCCAATATATTGACTATTAACGTTTAATGTAAACGGTCCCGGAGAGTAATCCATTGAGAGATAGAGCTTGTGTTTTGGAGCCGCAAGAAGTGGCTTACTGGTATTAAGATAGCTATAATTTATATCTGCCCTTAGATTTGGTTTTACTCTGTAACTGGCCATAATCTCAAATCCACTATTATCAAAATATCCAGTGTTTAAATTTTTAGGGATACCATTAATCCTCACTGTCTCTATCATATTCCATCCATCTATGTAAAAAAGAGATAGCTCTGCACTCAGGTTTGAATTCAACATTGTCTGCCCTACCGACAGCTCAAAATTGACCATACTTTCGGGCATCAGATTGGGATTCTGAGGGGGAAACATATACATTTCACGAATATTGGGACTCCTGTACCCTTTCGATATTGAACCTTTAATTACATTGTTCTTAAATGCCTTAACCGTTAGCCCTATCTGAGGTACCCATTCACTCAAGAATGAGGAGCTGTATTCAAATCTTAAGCCTCCGTTAATGGTTAACATATCGAAGAACTCCTGCTGAATAATGAAATAACCTGCTGTTTCGTGAACATTTCTGTTTGCAAGATTTGTATTTATACCGGTAGAGATATCGGAATTCCAGGCCTTTCCTCCCCAGTTCTTATAATCGAAGCCTACAGTGAAAGAGTTTCCTTTAAAGATTCGAAGGTTCTCATATAACATTACCCCGTAATTATGATCTTGTGAATTAAAGAGATAGCTCTTTGGTAACTCCCCCACTTTGTAACCATCATTAATTTCGTGATCTCCTGCACTTAGAAATATCTGAAGAGCACCGGAACCATATTTGTGGGTATTCTCAAGAGAAATTGATGCAGATGCTCTCAAAATATCCATCTCGTTTTGAGTTATAGGATCGTCTTTCCGCCCCGGGTTCTCGTTGTATATCTTAGCGACACTTACGCTCCCCAAAAGATTGAAGTGCTCACCCATTTTATAACCGGCTTTTGCAAATCCATTGGTAATTTTAAAATCCGAATTACTTCTGTGTCCATCGCTTCTGTCGTGGTTTATGGAGACAAAACTTGAAAAACGACCTTTGTTGTAGCCATTGTTTACCATATACTTCTGAGTATTGTACGAACCATATGATATCCTTGCCCTGCTCTCTCTTCCCTCTCCTTCAAACTTTCTTGTAATTATATTTACAACACCTCCCATTGCGTTTGATCCGTAAAGAAGAGATCCCGGCCCTCGAATCACCTCTACCCTCTCAACATCAGAAGAGACATAAAGGTCTGGCAGGGAATGCCCGAACAGACCGGCCCATTGCGGCTGACCGTCAAAGAGCATAAGAACCTTGTTGCCCTGTCCTACCCCCCTGATGTTTATCTCTCCTGCAGATCCCGATGAGACTCCGAAACCGATAACACCTCTTTGAGTTACAAAGAGTCCCGGCACCTGCTGAGATAAAATAGGAAGTAGTGCAGAATTTCCGCCTGACTCAATATCCCCTCTCTCCAAAACAGAGATAGTGAGTGGAACGCTGCTTCTGTTAACCTTGGTTTTATTGGCAGATATCACTACAGAATTTAAGCTCACAGACTTTAGTGTATCTTTAACTTCAATAGTTTTCTCCTTTTGAGAGGCAAAAAGATTTACCGAAAGTGATATGAGGAGGGTAACCATCCCCATTACTCTTATTTTATAAACTACACGATGCACCATCTTTATATACTAATTAACAATCCTGTTTTATGAAAGTGCAAATATAATATCTTAGTTGGATTAATCTAATCGCCTCTTTTCTGCTCTTGGGTGGCATCGGAGAATGCTCTCTCTCCATTTTTCACTATTAACGTGAGTATAAATTTCGGTTGTAAGAATGCTTTCGTGACCCAGCATCTCCTGAACAACTCTGAGATCTGCACCATTTTCTACCATATGGGTTGCGAATGAGTGGCGAAATGTATGAGGTGAAATCTCTTTTAGAATGCCCGCTCTGTTACTCTCCTTTTTTATGATAAGAAAAATCATCTCTCTTGATAATTTAGATCCTCGTCTGTTAAGAAAAAGAGTATCCTGTGCGTTTTTGGCAATATTCATAAACTTCCTTTGAGAGAGATAAAAATTGACAGCCTCAATAGCCGGAACTCCTACCGGAATAAGTCTCTGTTTGCTCCCTTTTCCCATTACTCTTATAAATCCCTCATTAAAAAATAGGTCTGATATTCTTAAATTTACCAGCTCACTTACCCTCATCCCGCAAGAGTATAGCATCTCAATAATGGCACTGTTTCTATGCCCTTCCGCAACGGAGAGATCTATTCCGCTAAGAATATTCTCTATCTCCTCCACCGATAGGACAATAGGCAGATAGGGTTTAACTTTCGGTGAATCCAGCATCTCTGCAACACTCTCTTCTACAACACCCTCCATCTCCAGAAATTTATAGAAAGCTCTTAAAGAGCTTATTAACCTTGCCTGGGAACGTTTGGAGAGATTTCTGCCAAAGAGTGATGTTATAAAGAGATTGAGAGTATCGGAAGTGGCCCTCTCAAAATTGTTTACTCCGGATTCATTTGAGGAGCTCTCAAGAAACCTCTCGAGCTTTATAATATCTGAGCAGTAGGCATCAATAGTGTTTTGAGAGAGAGATCTCTCCAGCCTGAGATAGGTGGAAAAATCAGTTACCAAATTATTACGAATGGTCTTTTTCAAATAAAATGCATTACTTTTGCGTACAAATTTAGAAGAATTATGGAGGAAAAGAAAACGAAAATTATTTGTACCGTGTCGGACAGAAATTGCAGTGTTGAATTTATTGAAACTCTTTATAATGAGGGGATGAATGTGGTGAGAATAAATTCAGCTCACACAACTCTTGAATCCTCTCTTCCAATTGTAGAAAATACAAGAAAGGTATCGGACAAAATTGCTCTCCTGATTGACACCAAAGGTCCCGAGATCCGGATAACAAAAATGGTTAACGATTTGGGATTTTCCGTAAAGACGGGTGATGAGGTGATTTTTGAAGATAACCCGCTTGGAGTTTCCGGGAATGGTCTACTTTATACAAACTATAACAATTTTGTCTCAGAGGTACCTGTAGGATCCCATATCCTTATAGATGACGGAGAGATGTCACTTACCGTTGTTCGGAAAAAGAGCGGCAGACTTTACTGTATGGCAGATAATCCGGGAATAATCAAAGGGAGAAAGAGTATCAATATTCCTAATGTATCCATAAAACTTCCACCTGTATCTGACAGGGATAAAGAGTACATTCTCTGGGCTATAGAAAATGACCTCGATTTTATTGCACACTCTTTCGTGAGAAACAAAGAGGATGTTATTGAGATCCAGAAAATTCTTGACCAACACAAAAGCCACCTCAAGATTATTGCGAAGATCGAGAATCAGGAGGGGGTCAACAATATTGACGAAATTCTCTCTCACTGCTATGGAGTTATGGTAGCCCGGGGAGATTTGGGAGTAGAGGTAGAGTATCAGAAAATACCTATTATCCAGAGAAATATAATAAAGAAGTGTCAGGAGAGAAAAAAACCGGTTATAATAGCTACCCAGATGCTTCATACAATGATAGAGAATCCGAGGCCAACAAGAGCAGAGGTCACCGATGTTGCAAATGCAATCTATCAGGGAACAGATGCAGTTATGCTTAGCGGTGAGACTGCAAACGGAAAGTATCCAAAGGAGTCTGTAAGAACTATGGCAAATATCGCGAAAGAGACAGAGAAGGAGCTAAGGCCATACTATAAACTTGAATTAAAAGACATTACACATCCTGTTGCAGCAGTTCTCAGTTGTCAGCTGGTTAACGCAACCCGTAAATTGCCTATTAAAGCGATGGTGTTTGATACCAGAACCGGACGTACAGGCAGATATCTATCTGCATTCAGACCAAAAACTCCAATTTTTGCAATGTGCTATACCCCTCACGTTATGAGAGAGCTGGCACTCTCATTCGGCGTTTACGCCTACTCTATGGATCCTACCCAAAGCAAGGATAAGTTCATAAAGAGCTCTATAAACACTCTTTTAAAAGATAACCGGTTTACTAAAGAGGATGTGATTGGAGTTGTAGGAGGCAGTTTTGGCCCTTCAGCGGGTGCCACCTTTATGGAGATCTGCCCTGCCGGCCATATGATAATGGAGGCAAAAGAGAGTTAACCCGCATATCTCACATTTAGGCTTTCGGGCAACACAAACATAGCGTCCGTGAAGTATTAGCCAGTGATGTGCAATTGCCCGTCTGTCCGAAGGTATATTCTCTGTAAGTTCTTTCTCAACTGCAAGGGGGGTTTCTCCTTTTGATAGTCCAAGACGTCGTGAGATACGAAAGACGTGAGTATCCACGGCAATGACAGGTGTGTTGTAAATAACAGATGCAATCACATTTGCGCTCTTTCTTCCCACACCCGGTAACCTTTGGAGCTCTTCAGTATCCTTAGGTATTACACCTTGAAACTCTGCCACCAGCACTTTAGCCATCTCTGAAAGGTGTTTGCTTTTACTATTTGGATAAGTTACAGAGCTGATATATTTAAAGATCTCCTGCTCTGTTGCTTTTGACATTGCAAATGGGTCCGGATAGCGCTCAAAAAGTGCAGGGGTTACCAAATTCACCCTTTTATCTGTGCATTGTGCAGATAATATCACAGATACAGCCAGTTGAAATGGGTTTTTATAGTTGAGTTCGCTCACTGCCTCAGGCATATTATTTTGAAACCACTCCAAAACCTTAAAATACCTCTCTTTTTGACTAATCTTCATAAAGTAATAGAGTAAGATAGAGATATAATGAACATTTTAAATATCCAGCAACTGAGAAAAATCTATCTCCTGTGACTGTTCCAGCTCTTTACAACTCATATTTTCACAAAGCATAACTCTGCCCGGATACTTCTTAAACAGAGCCCTGTTGTGAGTGACAAAGACAATTGCCGGTTCGTACAACCTGTGGATGTTGGTTAGCAGCTCCATAATCTCGACTGCAGTTTCAGAATCCAGATTACCTGTAGGTTCATCTGCAAGAATAATCTCCGGATTATTTAGAAGGGCACGAGCAATAGCAACCCTCTGTTGCTCACCCCCGGAAAGCTGATGTGGCATCTTATGGCTCTTTAATAACATCCCGACACTCTCCAGCCTCTCTCTTATTATGCTGTCTATCTCCTTTCTGTTTTTCCAGCCTGTTGCCATAAGTACAAAATAGAGGTTGTCATAAACCGACCTGTCTGATAGTAACTGAAAGTCCTGAAATACGACCCCAATTCTCCTGCGCAGATAAGGGATATCTCTCTTTTTTAACCTCCCCAGTGAGAAACCTGCAACAGTGGCAGTGCCGTGCTTGATTGGATTTTCCCCAATTATTGTTTTGATAATAGATGTCTTACCGCTTCCTACCCTCCCTATCAGATAAATAAAATCTCCTCTGTAGATAGTGAGATTCAACCCGGACATAATGAGGTTCTCCTCTTTTGCTATATCTACCTCCGTAAATTCAATAATTGGCTTTGAAGGATCCGAAATCATATTTTTCTCTGTTATTAGAGGCAAATTTACTAAATTTGACAGTTAAAGCGACATTTATTTAAAACAAAAAAAGATGGGAGCAAAACTTAGGTTCACTCTAATTATCCTGCTGATCTCACTATCATCTCTTTTATCCGACGGTATATACTCTGCAGAGTATCGGGATAACCAGGCAGATCAATATAAAAAAGGGGTTGAACTCTATGAGAAGGGGTTACTCGAGTCTGCAGAGAAGGTATTTGAGTCTCTTCTCAAAGATACAGAGATTAGTAAAAGTCTCTTCCGGGCAGATATAGAGGGATATCTGACACTTATTTCCATAGAGAGCTCACGAGCTAATCTTCATTCAAAATATAAATTAATGGAGCAGAGATGGCCACAAAGCTCTCTAATCTCAACTATAAGACTTAAATATGGCTCCTACCTCTTTGATAGTGGAGATTTTACTGCTGCATATGAGATATTTTCACTTATAGATTCACAAAACTTAACAGAAAAGCAGCTAAATGAGTACCATTTCAAAGCCGGTTATACAAATTTTCGCACAGGTAACCCGCAAATAGCTCTCTCTCGCTTCGGCTATGTTATAAATAACAGCCCCAACAGTTATACAAATCCGGCAATCTACTACTCTGCACACATCCACTATATGATGCGGGATTTTACTAAAGCTATTGATCTGTTCAGTCGGATTGGTAATGATCCCAGATTCTCTCTATTAAGCAGATATTACATACTTGAGAGTAAATTTATGTTTAAGGAGTATAAGTTTGTAACTGAAAAGGGAGAAGAGCTATTCAACCTGCTATCGGGAGATTTAAAAACCAAATGTGCCCGGGTGGTTTCTGAGGCATTCTTTGCACTTGACAACACCGAAAAGGCAAAATTCTATTTTGAAAAATATTCTCAGAACAATGATAATCTATCCAGAAAAGATATCTATTACGCCGGGATTCTTGCATACACACAAAAAAACTATGACGATGCAATCGGAATACTCAAGCAGGTTATCTCTGTTGAGGACTCTCTTACTCAGAACGCATCCTACCATTTAGGCAAATGTTATATTGAGATTAAGAATAAGTTCGAGGCTCTCAACAGTTTTCGCATTGCTTCCGAAGGTAATTCAGACCTCTCCATTAAAGAGGATGCTCTCTTTAACTATGCAAAACTCTCATTTGATCTCAACTCGGATATCACAAAATTTAGAAAATATCTGGACACCTACTCTCCTGGCGTAGAAAAATTCAATGAGATTCAAAACTATATAGCATCATCTTACCTTGTTAAACAGGATTATAAATCTGCAATTGATGTCCTCAGAACCATAAAAAATCCATCCTCAAGGGAGATTGTACATCTGCAAAAGGCAACATTCCTCAGAGGGATGCAGCTTTTAAACCTTGGTGCCTACAGGGATGCAGTGGCGGTATTTGAACTCTCTCTGGAGAACGGATCTTACAATAATAATCTATTTAATGTCACAAATTTCTGGCTTGCAGAGGCATACTATAGGAGTAATCAATTCCAGAGGTCTGTAGATATCAACCTAAACCTAGCTGTTAAAAACACAAATTTTCGGGGGAATCAAGAATATCCGACATCTCTTTACAATCTGGCCTACGGCTACTTTAAACTGGCAAATTTTGAGCAGGCCGAAAGTTGGTTTAAACGCTACCTGAGTCTGCCAAGGGGAGATATTCTCTACCTTGACGAAGCCAGAACACGACTTGGAGACAGCTATTTTATGCAGAGGAAATATTCGGAGGCAATTGAGATATTCACACTGGTGAATCAAAACAGCACTGCACTTAAGAACTATTCAGTATATCAATCCGCCATAGCAAGGGGACTGCTTGGAGACGATGTGAAAAAGGCAGAAATGCTCAAAGAGCTCATCTCTAAGGGGGTGAGTAATACTCTTCTTCCTGAGGTTCTTTACGAACTTGGGAGAACATTAATTCAGACAGGCGACAACTCTGGAGCTGTAAACTACCTTACAGAGTTGAGTGAAAAATTTGCAAACAGCCATTTTTACTCAAAGGCTCTGCTGGAGCTTGGCTTAATTAGTCTTAACAATGGAAACGAGAATCAGGCCATAGATTATTATAAAAAAATTCTCACTACCAACCCACAATCTCCTGAGGCACAGAGTGCCGTTGCCGGTCTGGAGAATATCTACAGAGAGACGGGTCGGGCAGAGGAGTTCCTAAGCTACATAGATGGGTTGGGCCTCTCACAGAGCAGAACCACCTCTGAGAGAGAGCTTATCGTATTCAGTTCTGCAGAGAGACAGTTTATCTCCGGAAACTACGCATCTGCAGTAAGTTCGCTTAACTCCTTCTTAAAGAGTTACCCTAAAGGGGGAAAAGCAGCTCAGGCCTGGTTCTATCTTGGAGAATCACTGCTTAAAACCGGTAAACCGGAACTTGCACAGGATGCATATATGGAGGTGATGAATATTGGTGACGAATCCTTTGCAGAGCTTGCAACACTTAACTATGCAAGAATATCATATCAGCTGGAGAACTACTCTCAGGCAGTGAAAGCGTACTCAACCCTGGGTATCATCGCAAAGTTGGAGAACAATAAGGCAGAGGCTCAGATTGGTCTTATGAACGCCTATTTTATGGATAAACAATACCAAAATGCTATTGCCCAGGCAGAAAGAGCAGATAGAGTGAGTACAGAGGAGCAAGATCGTGTAAGGATTCGGTATATAAAGGGAAAATCTTACTATATGTTGGGAGAGAGAGCAAAAGCACTCCCGTTACTTACTGAGCTGGCAAAGAACCGGATATCCCCTGAGGGTGCAGAGAGCGCCTATCTTCTTATTTCCGACATTTTTGATAAAGGAGATTTCGCGAAGGTGGAGAGAGAGGTATATGCATTTTCAGACTCAAAGACTCCGCAAAGTTACTGGCTGGCAAAAGCATACATCCTATTAGGCGACACCTTTGCCGAGCGCGAAAACTGGGAACAGGCCCGCGCAACTTACAATAGCATCCTTGAATCCTATAAGCCAAAAATAAAGGACGATATTGAGGAGCAGATAAAAATGAGGCTATCCCGAATTGAAGAGAAAAAATCTAACCTACAATAAGATGAGAGTAATTTATTTTTTATTAATAGCAACTGCTGTAACTCTGTCTTCGGCCGCCCTTTCGGCTCAGCAAAAAATTGACCCAACTCTTGAGGTTAAAAGAGATTTTGATGCAAAACTAATGGAGATAACAAAAGGGAAATTATACAGCAGTTTTGCAGACTCGCTTGGTATATTCAACCTCTCATTCAAATACACAATATTTGACAAACCCATAAAAGATCTATATGAGTTTACACCACTCCCCTCTGCAACCATTGAGAGGAGTCCATCACTTGTTCAGCCTGTTTTTTACTTAAAGGCAGGGAGCAATTTTCCGCTTAATCCTTACGGCAATTTCTATCTGCAACCCCGGTTGGGAAAAGGTCTCTCACTTATCGTTAATGGTGGACACAACTCATTTATGGATAAACTCCCCGGGGTTATTATCTCAGATAATAGAGTGAGCAGAGGATCAGACAGAGGAGCTGCCCCATCAACTGCAAGTGACCTTGGTATCCGGTTTAAATATAGTTGGGAAAAGGGCGAAATTGGCGCAGATGCAGGTGTAGGCAGTTATCGTAACAGTTACTACGGAATCAATGAAACCACACTCTCACTTTTATCCCAAATCTCCCCTTACCCAAACCCACGGAGGCCCGGATTTATGAAAGATTCTCTAAGCGGATTTTTTTCAAAAACCGGAGGAACACTCTACGCCCGCTCCATCAACGAAAGTGCAAAATCTCTTTATTACGATTTCGATATCGCATACTCTCAGTCAAACGCTAAAGCAAAATTCTACGAGATAGGCGATTTTCACACGACTCCCCTATATGATTTAACAGATTATCAATTTAATGAAAAGTACATCAATACAGGGTTGGTCTTAGGAGGCAGTTTCTCATCATTCAATAAAATTCGTGCCGGGGTTAGATTTGAGGCATCCAACACAAAAAGTTCGGACTCTGTCAACAGAAGCAATCTTGAGATTCATCCAAAGTATCTCTTTAATAAAGGAAGATGGAGAGTCGATCTTGGATTCAAATACAACTTATGGAGAGAGAGTGGTACCAATGGGTATAATATATATTTCAGCGGATCTGCCTCGTTTGAGTTGGTTAAAGATAATATATGGCTATACGGATTGCTGGATGGGAAAAATAATTTTATGAACTACCACAAGATGGCAGCGCTTAACCCCTGGATTCATCCCAACATAGAGATTATGAATATTGAGCAACCCGTTATTGCCAGAGCAGGGATAAAAGGGAAATTCCGGGATAGAGTCTCATTTAACTTATATGGAGGGTATTACGAATTTCGTAATCAGATTCATTTCTATACCAACAGCTCTCTGTCTCTCTCAGCCCCCAATCCTGCCAACAGCTTTGGAGCTATTTACAGAGATGAGAAGAGGGTCGGGATGGGAGGAGAGATTCTCCTAAAACTGGAAAATTTTGAAGGTGGAATCAATGCAGACTTTTATGGTTTCAGAGATGAGAACAATATGACAAATAGACACTACAACTACTCTCCATTTGAGTTAAAAGGGCACGCAAGGTATAGTTGGAGGGAGAGAGTTGTAATTGGGGCAGATTGGCACTACAGGCAAAAAAGCCCTGCACTATTTATAGAAGATCTCTATATAGGCGGTGTCCCGCAAATAAAGTACATACCCTCTTACACACTTATTAATCTGGAAGTTTCCTACATATATGACAGAAAGTTCACCCTTTTCCTTAAATTGAACAACATCTTGAACTCAGATATAATTTATCTTGCCAACTATCCTATGCCGGGATTCAACGGCGGTGTAGGTATTGCTATAAAACTCTGATTAATTGATAATTAAATCATAAAAAAAACCTAATAATTCTTGTGTAATTATTAGGTTTTTTTTACTAAAATCACTATCTTTGTCAACTTTAAAACGTAGTTAATAAAGATGAAGGAAAATGAGTCTACTTTGGCCACCGGCCATTATTCCGCAGACAGCATTCAGGTACTGGAGGGATTAGAAGCGGTTCGTAAAAGACCGTCAATGTACATCGGAGATATAGGATCGAGGGGTTTACACCACTTAGTTTATGAAGTAGTAGACAATTCAATTGATGAGGCCCTGGGGGGCTACTGCTCTAACATAGATGTAATAATCAATGCAGACAACTCCGTTACTGTTTCCGACGATGGAAGGGGAATTCCAACCGGAATGCACGAAAAAGAGGGTCGTTCTGCACTGGAGGTTGTGCTAACAGTTCTTCACGCCGGAGGTAAATTCTCCAAAGACTCATATAAAGTTTCGGGAGGTCTTCACGGGGTAGGTGTATCCTGTGTTAATGCTCTCTCAATTCAGCTGATTGCAGATATATACCGAGACGGGAAACACTTTCGTCAGGAGTATAGCAAGGGTGTTCCTCTCTACCCGGTAATGGAGTTGGAAGACTCAGACAGGAGAGGAACCGTAATTACATTCCGCCCGGATCCCGAGATCTTTGTATTGGGGACAGTGTATAACTACGAGATTCTTGCAACCAGGCTTAGAGAACTTGCATACCTGAACAAAGGGGTGAAGCTCACTTTGAGGGATTTGAGAACATACGAAAATGGCGGGCAACCGAGCGAAAATGGTGATAACCCAGAGTTCAAAGAGCGTTCAGACACCTATTTCTCAACTCTGGGGCTAATGGAGTTTGTAGGATATCTGGACGGCACCCGTGACAAACTTACAGAAAAACCAATCTACCTGGAGACAGATAAGACCGGAATCCCAATTGAGATTGCGATGCAGTACAACTCCGGTTTTTCTGAAAATATCCACTCATATGTAAACAACATCAACACTATAGAGGGGGGTACTCACCTGAGCGGTTTTCGCAGAGGTCTTACAACCACACTTAAGAGTTATGCAGATAAAAGCGGAATGCTCTCTAAACTAAAGTTTGAGATAGATGCAGCCGACTTTCGTGAAGGGCTCACAGCAATTATCTCCGTTAAAGTAGCCGAACCTCAGTTTGAGGGACAGACTAAGACCAAACTTGGTAACTCAGAGGTGATGGCTGCTGTTTCGCAAGCTACAACAGCTGCTCTAGAAAACTATCTGGAGGAGAATCCTCGGGACGCAAAGAATATAATCGACAAAGTGATCCTTGCCGCTACTGCCAGGCACGCCGCCAGAAAAGCGAGAGAGATGGTACAGAGAAAGACTGTAATGTCGGGATCGGGTCTGCCGGGCAAACTTGCAGACTGCTCAAACCGGGACGCTACAGTTTCTGAGGTATTTCTTGTTGAGGGAGATTCTGCCGGAGGTACGGCCAAGAGCGGAAGAGACAGAAATTTCCAGGCTATTCTTCCTTTAAGAGGAAAAATCCTCAACGTAGAGAAGGCTATGGAGCATAAAGTATTCGAAAACGAAGAGATTAGAAATATCTATACAGCTCTTGGAGTAACCATCGGAACCGAGGAGGATAGCAAGGCTCTTAATCTTACCAAACTTAGGTACCATAAGGTCATAATTATGACCGATGCAGATGTGGACGGAAGCCATATTGCAACTCTTATCCTCACCTTCTTTTTCCGTTTTATGCAGGACCTCATTAAAAATGGTCACGTCTATATTGGAACACCTCCGCTCTACCTTGTAAAAAAAGGTAAACAGGAGCAGTACTGCTGGAGCGAAGAGGAGAGAAAAGATGCCATAGAGAAAATTGGTAAAGGTAAAGAGAGCGGGGTTCACGTTCAGAGATACAAAGGTTTGGGAGAGATGAATGCGGTTCAGCTTTGGGACACCACTATGAATCCTGAGACCAGGTTACTTCGTCAGGTAAATATAGATAACGCTGCTGAGGCAGACAGAATATTCTCAATGCTGATGGGTGACGAAGTTCCGCCAAGAAGAGAATTTATTGAAACTCACGCAAAATACGCAAATATTGATGTTTAGCGTTCTAAAAAAAGGGCTCCTGCTGCAGGTTGTTTTTATTCTGTTTTTCAACAGTTTGGAAGCAGCATCAGCCGGCAAAAGAAGAGTGGTGGTTCCGGCGGAGATTCCTACCTCTGTAATCACACTCCCAACGCCCCCAAGATACACTCCCAAATACAACCCTATAATTTTTGGGATAGATACAAAAAAAGAGATTGTTCCTATATCTGACTACCTCAGAACCATAGAATTTACTGAGATGCCGGAGGAGTATGATATCTGGAGCGATACAAAAATCAACCCCTATCAGGTTAGCCTGGTAGATATGAAGGATACTGTTAAGATCGATCTCAGTACCTACTATCATCCATCCAGCAAATATGTTACTTCCAACTTCGGGTTCAGAAAATGGAGATTTCACTATGGGATAGATCTTAAAGTACACAAAGGAGACAGCGTTTACAATGCATTTGACGGAGTGGTAAGAATCACAAAAAGAGCGCGTGATTACGGATATTATGTACTCGTAAGACACTCTAACGGGCTCGAAACACTCTATGCGCATCTGAATAAGATAACAGTCAATCCCGGAGATACTATCAAGGCCGGAATGCCTGTCGGGCTGGGTGGAAGTACCGGCCGCTCTACAGGTTACCACCTCCATTTTGAGATCAGATATCTGGGTAACCCTATCAACCCAAACGACCTGATAGACTTTGAAAAATTTACCATTAAGAACCAGATACTCGCTCTTAATGCACAACACTTTGAGTATAAAAAAGAGATTGACAAAATCCGTTTCTGGACAATTCGGAGCGGCGACACCCTGGGTAGAATCTCTCAAAGAACAGGAGTATCAATTGCAAAACTATGCTCGCTCAATGGTATTAAGCGTACCACAATACTGAGAATAGGCAGGAGATTAAGATACACATAATCAATCATAAACTATGGATATTTTTGAAAGAATAAAAAATGACGAAGGGGGCCCTTTGGGGCAATACCGTAAGAGAGCTCACGGATACTTTGCATTCCCTAAGCTTGAGGGTCAGATTCAGCCCAGAATGACCTTCAACGGCACCGAGGTACTTGCCTGGACCTTCAATAATTATCTCGGACTTGCAAACCATCCCGAAGTAAGAAAGGTGGATGCCGATGCAGCTGCCAAATGGGGTCTCGGCTACCCTATGGGTGCAAGAATGATGTCGGGACAGACTGCCCTGCACGAACAACTGGAGAGGGAGCTTGCACAATTTGAGAAAAAAGAGGATGCATATCTCTTCAACTTTGGCTACCAGGGAATGGTTTCAACTATTGACGCTCTTGTTAACAGACACGATATCATTGTCTATGACTCAGAGGCACACGCCTGTATTATGGATGGAGTAAGGCTCCATATGGGTCAGAGAATTGTATATCCTCACAACGATATAGAGAAATGCGAAAAAGCACTTGCTCGTGCAACCAAGATTGTTGCAGAGACAGGAGGCGGAATTTTACTCATCACTGAGGGTGTCTACGGAATGACCGGAGATCTTGGAATTCTCGACAAGATAGTTGAGCTTAAAAAAAGGTACTCATTCCGCATTCTTATAGACGATGCCCACGGTTTTGGCGTTATGGGAGATAACGGAAGAGGAACATCTGAACACTATAATGTAATGGATGAGATTGACCTCTACTTTGGTGCATTTGCAAAAGCTATGGCCGGTATAGGTGGTTTTGTTGCCGGGCCGGAGAATATCATAAGCTATCTCAGATATAATCTTCGCTCCCAAATATATGCCAAGTCACTGCCAATGGCAATGGTGGAGGGTTGCCTCAAAAGGCTTGATATGATACGCACTATGCCTGAACTTCGCGAGAAGTTGTGGCTGATTACGCGCACAATGCAAAAAGGACTGAGAGAGAGAGGTTTCAATATTGGTAAAGCAGAAGCCTGCGTTACTCCTGTGTTTCTGGAAGGGAATGTTCCAGAGGCCACAAACATCCTTATCGACCTTCGTACAAACTACAAGATATTCTGCTCTGCAGTAATTTATCCTGTTGTACCTAAAGGCGTTATTATGTTTAGACTTATACCTACATCTATGCACTCTCTCGAAGATGTGGAGTATACACTCAACGCATTTGGTGAGATTCACGAAAAACTTAAGACCGGCATCTATAAAGGTGACGAGATTAAGGATATGGCTATGTAATGCTCAAAGATAAAGTTGTCATAATTACAGGTGCCAGCTCCGGAATAGGGATGGCTGCAGCCGAAGAGTTCGCAAGAAACGGTTGCAAGGTTGTGATTGCGGCAAGAAGAGCAGATAAATTAATTGAGGTTGAAAACAACCTGAAAAAGATTGCATCGCACTCTTCTCTGGTGGTAGAGTGCGATGTTACATTAGAGGCAGATTGTAAAAATCTAATAGATAAAACTGTAGAAAAATTTGGGCACATTGATATTCTGGTAAACAACGCCGGAATATCTATGAGGGCCCTGTTTAAGGATCTGGACCTTGCAGTAATAAGGCAACTTATGGATGTAAACTTCTGGGGAACTGTATATTGCACTAAATATGCCCTACCCTACATTTTGGAGAGAGAGGGTTCAGTGGTGGGTGTAATCTCAATTGCCGGGTATAAAGGGCTCCCAGCCAGGACCGGTTACTCGGCATCCAAATTTGCTATATACGGCTTTCTTGACACTCTTAGGATTGAGCATCTTAAAGACAATCTTCACGTTATGATTTTCGCTCCGGGCTTTACCGCATCAAACATAAGAGAGCAGGCTCTTGTTGCAGATGGGAGCAGGCAAGGCGAGACGCCGAGGGATGAGTCAAAAATGATGAGCGCTGCCGAGTGCGCCAAACATCTGGTAAAAGGGGTAGAGAGAAGAAGAGCAGAGGTAATTCTCACCTTTATTGGTAACCTGCTTGTGTTTTTGAATAAATTTTTTCCGCGTCTTGTAGACCGTTTGGAGTACAACTTTATGAAAAAAGAGCCAAATTCACCTCTAAAGTAGACTCTGATTAATAATAGTGTCAATATTCTCTCCCAGCCTCTCCATTAAAGTTCTTCTTGCCTCAATGCTTGCCCATCCTATATGTGGTGTGAGGAGCATTTTATCCGGATTTGTTAGTCTTAGATATGGATGATCCGATGGAATCGGCTCCTTCTGATAGACATCAACTACTGCACCTGCAATTATCTCCCGGTTGAGAGCCTCTGCCAGATCACTCTCATCCACAATTCCTCCTCTGCCCATATTAATAAGTATAGCATTAGGTTTCATCTTCTTAATCTCTCTCATTGTAATGAGATTAGTTGTCTTTTGGTTTAGAGGAGAGTGTATGGATACAAAATCGCTTGACCGCAGCAACTCTTCCAGAGATAGTGCCGGATAACTGTTGCAATGAGCTACACCCGATGTAGAGTAATAAGATACTTCGCAACCGAAACAGGTGGCAATCTCAGCAACCCGTTTACCAATGTTTCCCATACCGATAATACCAAACTTAGAACCTTTAAGTTCGTGGAAAAACCGTCCTGTATCTGTGAAGTGTCGGTTGGCAGAGTATCTTCCGTCCTTCACAACCGCATCAAAGTAGATTGTATTGTTAACCAGAGTGAGCAACGAGCCGAATGTAATCTGAGCAACACTCTCAGTTGAGTAGTCTACCACATTCATAACAGGAATCCCTTTGCTTTTGGCATACTCTACATCAATATTATTTACTCCTGTTGCAGAGACACATATAAGCTTCAGATTCTGTGCAGCATCAATCTCATCTTTTCCTATATACTGTTTATTGACTATAACAACATCTGCCTCTTTAATTCTATCTATTGCCTGTTGAGCAGTGGAAAGAGGATATGATATTAGAGTCCCCCGTTTTTGTAATGGTAACAGCTCTATGTCATCACCCATTGTGGCAATATCCAAAAATACAATTTTCATAATCTATTTTAATTGAACCTCATTTTAAAAACGACCAAAAGTACAAAAATAAATAGACAATAAAAGAGAAAAATCTTTCATTATGAGCAAATGTTCATTATATTTGTAATGAAGTTTTTTAATAATTTAAATTAGGAGGTAATTATGCCAGGATTAAACAGTAAAGGTCCCAATGGAGAAGGACCTATGACAGGAAGAAGAATGGGTCGGTGCAAATCAAGTATTACACTACCTGAAACAGAACAGGAACAAAAAGAAGAAGTAGCAAACAGACCAGGAGCTGGAGTTGGAAGAGGTAAGGGTGTTGGTCGAGGAATGGGTAAAGGTGCTGGAAGAGGTGCTGGAAGAGGTGCTGGAAGAGGTGCTGGAAGAGCAGGTAATTAAAGATTAACATAAAAAATTAAAAAATGGGAAGACAAGCAATAAAAGTCGCATCCGTTGATGTTGACAAACTACTTGGAATGTTAAATGCAGCTCTTTCGGAAGAGTGGTTGGCCTATTACCAGTACTGGATTGGTGCCCGATTGATGGAAGGACCTATGAGGAGTGAGGTAGAGCCTGAACTTTTACTACACGCAGACCAGGAACTCGCTCACGCAGTTCTGGTTGTTAACAGAATAATTCAATTAGGGGGAACCCCTGTGATTAACCCGACAGAGTGGACTAAACTTTCTAGATGTTCTTATGACGAACCTGCAGACCCTTATATAGAAGTTATTCTGGAACAAAATCTTAAAGGCGAGCGTTGCGCTATAAATCGCTATAAGGAGATTGCAGATTTCACAAACGGTAAAGATCACTCTACTCATCAAATGGCAGTTCAAATTATGAACGAAGAGCTGGAACACGAAAATGATATTGAAGATTGGTTGACAGACCTTCAAAGAATGAAAGATGAGTTCAAAAAGATAAGATTGTAGTGTCCTAAAAGTTTGGATCAGCCAAGTTACTGACCGTACTAAAAAGATGAAGAGAGGCAGACAATTTGTTGGCCTCTCTTCATCTTTTTTCTGTGCCCAGAACAAGACTCGAACTTGCACACCGTAACCGGCACTACCCCCTCAAAGTAGCGTGTCTACCAATTTCACCATCTGGGCTTAGGGACTGCAAATATAAATTTTTTTTTTGTAACTTAGCAAAAAAATAAAAACCATCATAACGATGAATGAAAATTTTAGAAAACAGATAGTCGACATTGATGATCTGATTGAAATCGCGGGTATACTTTCTCTTAGTACAGAGTTACACGAGAGTATTTCTAAATACTCGAAAAGCCCATATGACAGCTTTCTGCCGAGTGGTAAAAACAAAATTCCTATGAACTTCAACAAGAAAGGAGATACTATCTATCTTCTTGGAGATTACTCAGGTAAGGAGGATGATAACAGCTCTGCAATTGAAGTTGTCCTGGATGCAGCAGATAATGGTCTTCTTGTAAGTGCACACTCTGTGAGCAGAGATGGGCTATTCGCAGGGCTTATTGAGTCTTGCTCTGTGAGACTCCTGGGTTTTGATATTACTTCTGATGCAGAGATAAGTGATAAGGATTTTCTTTTTAAAGACAACAATCCTGCAATTCTGGTTAGTGTCAGTGCAGATAAAGAGGGTAAATTCGTAGACTATATATATAACAACGGGCTGGAAATTACGCTCTTGGGACACGTAACCAAAGGAGAACTTCGAATGGACGAACTCTCTTTCGGTTTTATTCAGGACTATATTAATTAATGGGGGGAACATTAAATAAAGATAGAGCCGGCATATCTGCAATGTTTAATAATATTGCGGCCAGCTATGATATTCTCAACCATCTGCTCTCATTTGGAATTGACAAATACTGGAGAGCAGTTTTAGTAAAAAAGCTTGTTAAGCGTAAACCTAAAAAAGTGTTGGATATTGCGTGCGGAACCGGAGATCTTACTATTGCCATTTACAAAAGAGGTGTTGAGGTTATTGGGCTGGATATTGCAGACAAGATGATTGCAATCGCAAAAAAGAAAAGCGACAAAGCATATGAGAGTTTTTCCACCGGTGCTCCAAAACCAAAATATATTTGCGGCTCTGCAGATGAGATCCCTTTTGAAAACTCAACTTTTGATGCAGTCACAATTGGATTCGGAATCAGGAACTTTGAGAACAGAGGAGAGTCTTTGCTTGAGATCAAAAGAGTTTTAAAGAGGGGTGGAACACTTGCAATTCTTGAATTTGCAACTCCAAAGAACAAGCTCTGGAGAACCCTATTCAACATATACTTTTTAAAGATACTCCCTTTTGTAGGTAAAATAGTCTCAAAGGACAACCACGCATACAACTACCTTCCAAAATCAGTGGAGAGCTTCCCTCAATATAAAGAGTTTGCAGATGAACTTGAGCATTTTGGGTTTGATTCTGTAAAGTATAAATCTTTAACAGGGGGAGTTGCAATTCTATACACTGCTTACAGAACTGGATCAACTGAATAAAATAGACCTATATGCCATACTGGGAGTACCTTTCAGTTATACTGTATCTCGGATATTTTATCCTGGCGGTTATTGCATCTTCCAGAATAATTTACCGTAAACTAGATCCTGTCAAATCTCTATCCTGGATTGTTGTAATTCTTCTGCTGCCATTTGTAGGTTTGATTTTATACCTTCTGGTGGGACAAAACTTTCGTAAAAGAAAAATATTCAACCGTAAGGGAATTCGAGATGAGAGGGTAAGAAGAATTGCAGCCAACAATCAACTAAAGCAATTAAAAACAGACAACAGCTTTCTTGAAGAGTCTTTAAAAAGACATATACAGCTTATACTCCTTAACTTACGCAGTTGTAGGAGCACATTGGGCGTAAATTCAAATATTGAACTCTACCTATCGGGAAAAGACGCACTTGATGCTATGTTTGATGCTATTAAAAATGCTAAACAACATATCCATCTGCAATCTTATATTATAGAACCGGATAAAATCGGTTTAAGATTTAAAGATCTACTGATCCAGAAGGCCAGAGAGGGCATTGAGGTTAGGGTAATCTTTGATGATGTGGGATGCTGGAGTCTGACTTCTGAGTATAAGAACGAGCTCATTAAAAACGGCGTTGAGCTCCTCAGCTTCTCTCCGGTTAGGTTTATCACTCCAACCTCCAGATTAAACTACCGTAACCATCGTAAAATACTTGTAGTAGACGGGCTTTACGGATTCCTTGGAGGAGTAAATATTGCAGACAGATACTATCACGGAGGTAACTACCCTGAGTGGAGAGACAGCCATATTAAGATGACCGGTGAATCTGTTGCCGCACTTCAGTCAAGTTTCTTATTGGATAGATATTTCATAATAAATCAGCAATTCAAAAAGAGGAAAAAATACTACCCTATTCCTCTTCAGGAGAGTTTAGATCTGAATATTGGTGTGAAGAGAGTCTACTCCCAGATTATTACCTCTGGACCGGACAGCGATTGGGCCAGCATTATGCAGTGCTATTTTAGTGCAATCACAAGTGCAAAGAGACATATATACATTGTTACCCCCTACTTTACACCCAATGAATCATTACTTAACGCAATCAAAATTGCATCTATGGGAGGAGTTGAGGTCTCACTGATGCTTCCGGAAAAATCAGACACCAATGTTGCGCACTGGAGTACAATGTCATATGCAACTGAACTGCTTGAGGCCGGGGTTAAGGTATACCTCTTCGGAAAGGGATTCAACCACTCAAAGGTAATCTCAATAGATAGCGAGTTTTGTATTATCGGCTCTGCAAATATGGATAACCGCTCACTCGAACACAACTTTGAAATCACAGCGATTATCTACAATAACGAAATGGCTCAAAAAATAGAAAATCAGTTTATTAAAGACACTGAGCGTTGTAAAAGTCTGGCCAGTTCAAAATGGGCAAAACGCAGTGTCAAGAACCAGATCAAAGAGTCTTTCGCACGATTACTCAGCCCTTTGATATAATTATCTCCTAAAACCATATAAAATGAGAAATATCCTTTTTCTAATATCTTTTGTTGCCTTTACTGTTTTAACAATATCTTGCAAGCAAAGCATAAAAGATAATTTCACAGCTCCCCAAATTACAGATATCTCTACAAGGGATACAACACAAGAGATCTTCTGGGAAGAACTTAATAAGCTCTATGGAAAAGCTTATCAGGGAGTAGTTGTTTCGGCTCCTGCAAATGATACTGCATTCACCAACAAGCTTCTGGTTATGCACGTGCGTCTTTGTGAGTCAGATATGATAAAAATTCCTTTTTTTGTAGGCAGTGACAGTTCAAGAACCTGGGTATTCACCAAAAATTCATTGGGAATAATTCTCAAACACGACCACCGGCACAGGGATGGATCTCACGACGACCTTACTATGTACGGAGGTAGGACATCAAATTTCGGCTCTGCTGTACGCCAGATTTTCCCTGCAGATCAACAGACGGCAGATATGCTGCCCGGCGCAATAACCAATGTATGGTGGATAGATCTAGTTCCCGGAGAGCATTTTACATATAACCTTCGCAGAGTGAATACAGATAGACTTTTCTCTGTACGCTTTGACATTTCAAAAGAGATAAACACTCCGGGGAAACCTTGGGGATGGGATAAATAGTATAATTATATTCTTGGATATGGATTCATTAAAACTCTCTCTTGTTTTACTCCTTATATTAATTTCAAAAGTAGAGTCATATGCTCAACCCTCAAAAGATAGATTGAAGGACTCGCTTCTACATCAATATAACAGTGAACAAAACAGCAAAAAAAGAGCTCAATATCTTCTTGGACTTTGTGAGATTGAGGAGAACTCATCTGCAGCAGTATCCTTAGCAGAGAAGGCAATTCGTTTCACAGACTCATTGGGATTGAGAGATGAAAATGCAAAAGCAAATCATCTTTCCGGCATTGCCTGGAAAAAGTGGGGAGACTATAATAAATCTGCAGCCAGACTTAACACTGCTCTTGATTACTACGAAAAAAGATCAATGAAGAGAGATATCTCAATATTGAAAAACGATATCGGAGAGACACTAAGGGCATCTAACAACTACAATTTAGCATTCAGTTTTCTCAATAGCGCCCTGGAATATTTTACTAGCACTAATGACTCTTTGGAGATTGCTAAGACCTATAACCGACTTGCCGCTACACAGTACGAATTCATTACTAAAAATCCTGAGTTTGAATCTTTCATAACCAATGTTTTTGTTAACAAACTTTCATACAATGAGGCTGTCTCACTGGTTCCAGATTTTAAAAAATCTGTAGACACTCTTCTAAACTATATTTCACAAGCAAAACACTATGCAGTTTGTTGTAATTCAATAAGCATAATTATCTCTACGGATATAATTTACGCATCCCATCTGAGGACAACAGGACAAACTGATGAAGCTATTATACTTTTCGACAAAATTATAGCCGATATAAACCAATTTGGATATTTTACTGAGCTTCCTCTTGTTCTCTATAATAAGTCGCTGGTTTACATTGAAAATATAAATGATACTCCAAAAGCAATTGAACTGGCTCTGGAAGCTCTGCAACTTTCAAAAAAATTCGACATAAGACTATACGAATATCTTATAAATACAGTACTTCAGAGGTGTTACATCACATCCGGAGACTATAAAAACGCTATTGCTTTCATAAAAAACAATGAAGAGCTCTCTAAACACTTCGTTTTTGAAGAGTTAAGATTAAAGCTTTTACTTGAACAGATGGACTATCAATTTGCAAAAAGAGAGACAGAACTTAAGAATCGCAGTTTAAGATTGGCGATGTTGCTTGGTTTCTTTGCCTTTATCCTTCTATTCTCATTTATAGCGACAATAACCGTTTCCAGAAAAAACAGAAAACTCAAATCACTCCTTGATGAACTTAATACAAAAAACAATATAATCTCTAAGCAAACAGATGAACTTAAAGACGCGGTTGCAAGTAAAGATAAATTTTTCTCAATTATTGCTCACGATTTAATGGGACCTTTTGGTGCCGTAAAAGGGTTGACAGAGTTGTTGATTGATAATATCAACGATAAGAATATGAAGGGTGTTGAGGAGTGTGCATCCGTTATTCTCAAATCATCCCAAAAGAGTATGGAACTTATTACAAATTTGCTAACCTGGGCAAGATCTCAGATAGGGCGAATGGAGTTCAACCCTAAAATATTAAACCTCAACTCTACATTAAAGGAGTCTTTAATGGTTTTAAATGAGAGTGCAAATAATAAAAACATAGAATTAATCAATAATATCAAAGATGATACGACGGTTTTTGCAGATAAAGATATGCTTGATATCATATTTCGAAATCTCGTTACGAACTCTATTAAATTTACAAATCAGGGTGGAGAGGTAGTAGTGTGGGACAGTATTCGTAATAACAAAGTTCTTATCTCTGTTAAAGATACAGGAATAGGAATACCTGAAGTAATGCTTAAAGAGATTTTTTCTCTGAACTCAATGACCGGACGACCGGGAACAAATAATGAATATAGTACCGGATTAGGTTTGATTTTGTGCAAGGAGTTTGTTGAAAAAAATGGAGGAGAAATATTTGTTGAGAGCACAGAAGGCAATGGCTCTACTTTCCACTTCACGCTTCCATATAAGCAAATTTATGAGAGAATAGAGAGGCAAAAAAATTAGAAAGAGATTGCCTCATACAGACAACCTCTTTCTAATGTGACCCCGACAGGATTCAAACCTGTAACCGTCTGATCCGTAGTCAGATACTCTATTCAGTTGAGCTACGGGGCCGGTATATAATCAATTAAATTACTCAGCCAGAGCAGCTTTAATTGCTACGTATTTTTTCTCTTTGATACGAGCTTTCTTACCTGTAAGCTCTCTTAGATAGAAGATTCTTGCACGGCGTACTTTACCGCGTTTGTTTATCTCAACAGAGTCGATAAAAGGAGAGGTGATTGGAAAAATCCTCTCAACTCCAACATTTCCGGACATTTTCCTTACAGTAAAAGTCTCAGTAGAGCCTGTTCCTCTTCTCTGGATAACAACACCACGATATTTCTGAAGGCGTTCTTTGTTCTCTTCTTTAATTTTATAGGTCACTGTGATTGTATCACCCGCCTTAAAATCAGGCAATTGTTTTAGCTCTGTGGCAAATGCCTGTTCTGCAATTTTAATTAAATCCATCTCTTTAATCTTATTAGCGCAACATTAAAGACTCCTGCGTTCTGTTAAGAGGTTGCTTTTTTAATTGGGACTGCAAAAATAGAAATTTATTCTTACATACCAAAAATTATTATTAAATACCAGCTTTATAGAGAGCCCCTCCTATGTTATCATACTTTGCACCGGTAACACTTTTAAGACAATTTGGTATATTGTGAACATAAAGTGCACCTAGGAAAGCAAAGATAAGTGCCTCCTTGAAATTAACAGTCATAGAATCCGGAACAAAATATTCACATTGTGGTGCATTGGCACTCATTCTCTCTACCAGAAACTTGTTAAAGGCTCCGCCGCCGGTTAACAAAACTTTACCACTTTTAATATGAGATGATGTAACCATTGCTATATGTTCACAAAAAGTTGCAAGTCTATCCTCAAGTCCAAGCGAATATGAGTCTATTAAAGGGATTACAACCTCCTCAACCCACTCTCTACCCAACGATTTGGGTCCCTTTATTTTATAAAAATCAAGACTATTCAGTTTTTCTAAAAGATCTGAATTAACCTTACCGGTGCGGGCAATCTCCCCATCTTTATCATATTCAAGCCCTACTTTACGGGTGTAGTGGTTCAAAACATAGTTTACGGGAGAGATATCATAGGCAATTCTCTCTTCTAAGCTATTAAAAGATATATTTGAAAACCCACCCATATTAAGACAGTAATCAAACTCGGCAAAAAGATTTCTATCACCAACCGGCACCAGTGGCGCCCCTTGTCCATATAGTGCCACATCTGTTGTTCTGAAATCACATATTGTGTTTACGCCGCTCTCTGCAGCGATTCCGGCTCCGGAGCCTATCTGAGCGGTAAAGCGCTTTGCAGGCTGATGAAATATGGTATGGCCGTGGGATGCGATATAATCTGGCTTCAAGTTGTACTTATCAATAAAACTCTTAACTCGGCGACCAAGATAGAGGCCATAATCAGAATTGAATTGAGCATACTCCAGAGCACTCATCGTCTGAGCATTTGCCAGTTTACTCTTGATTTCAAGAGGATACTCCTCATCCTCTGCCTTTATGATTTTATAACTCCAGTGCCCCTCATTGTAGTTAAACTCTACATAGCACATATCCAGTCCGTCAAGGGATGTTCCTGACATCAGTCCAATAATTCTTACCATATGAAAGAGCTTTTAAAGTTGTTTACATTACCTGAATAATCTGTTACAGAGACAACGATGTTGTGTCTCTCACCTTTTTTTATCTTATCACTCCTTAGTTCAACCTCAGCCCTCCTGTTTTTAGGATCATAGGCAGCCAAAATCCACTTATCGTCAATGGTCACTTTATACTCTGATATTCCCGAGAGGTCGTCGGTTATCGTAAACCTGACATATGACCTGCCGGCCAGATTAGCCCCTGCTTTAAAAGATGGAACAACTTTTGGAATTATGGTATCAAACACTACAGTAAAAAACCCGAAAGAGCCCATTGGTGCATCTATCCATCCGTTGCTGTATCTTCCCCCTATTGAGCTTAAGCCACCCTTTTCATTTACCATCGCAATAAGTGCTTTGCTTGTTAAAGAGTCCGGTATACTTACCTTAAAAGAGACTCTGCCGGAGCTGTGTATCGGGGTTTTATTTGTGTGAACTCTCCACCCTTTAAGTCCATTGAAAGTTGAACTATCGGCTTCAAAAAATATTGTACTATAGAGTGATCCCGGAGGTATTGTTACTCTGATATCATCTCTTACAAATCTGTTAGGAAGAAACCAGGGCATAACAACACCGGATTTCACACGCATTGTATCACTGATAATATTTGGTTTATATGAAGCACCCCTTTTTATCTTGAAACTTCTCACAGCCACATTACCGTGTTCATCTGAAAGTTCTATTTTAAGGGAGTGTATCTGGTCATCACGAAGAATAAACACTCCGTCATTTATTGCATCAATATTGGATTTAATTCCTCCCCCCGGCTCTACCCAACTCTTAATCATTGACTCTCCAAATTCTTGCTTCGCTGTATACTCAACAACGCTATTTATATACCTACCCTGGTCAAACGGGATTTTATCGGGGACAAAGGAGAAAATCTTCTCTCCGTCAAGGAAGTAGCTATATTTGGAAACAGCCAGCCTCGCAACTGTGTTGTTCTGTTTATCTACTCCCATAACAGCTACATAAAAGGTATCAGTCACAATTAATACATTTTGCACACTCTCAGTTAACGAGTAGAGAATCTCTCTTTGAGGGAGAGATGCTACAGCGGAGATTGAGTAGATATTAACCTTTTGAATTTGAGGCGGGATATTATCGGTTACCTTTATAACTCCCTCTTTAATCGGGTTTAATGGTAATTGTGTTTTACTCTCTCTTATTTCAAAATGGAGATGAGGACCTCCGGACGATCCTGAGTTACCTGCTTTACCTATAACTTCGCCTCGCTTGATTGGAAAAAGTTCCGGTTCCGGATAGAGATTGATTGAAAAGCTCTCTTTACTATATTGCTGCTCCCTTACCCATTTTGCAATTTTTGGTACAAACTCGTGCATATGGCCATAAAGCGTTGTCCTTCCATCCGGGTGATCTATGTAGATTGCATTCCCGTAACCTCCAGGTGAGACAGAGACTCTTGAGATATAACCATCCTGTACAGCATACAGCGGCTCCCCCGAGACGCCACCTACACGTAAGTCTACTCCTGCGTGGAAGTGAGTTGCTCTTAACTCTCCGTAATTTCCTGATAGCGATACCGGCAAATCTATTGGTAACTTATAGTTAAGCGGGATTCGCTTCTCATCTCCTCTTGCCGTTTTGTAACCTAAAAGTAAAGATGAAGTTAATATCAGTGATAAAAATAGTCTGCCAATACTCCTTGAAAACCCGCAATATATCATTCTGAAAATTTGTTAAACGATTTACAAAATTTAAGAGAAGATCTTTCTCATTCTGTCAAAGAAGTTTCTGTCCTCTTTATTTGGGTTGGGCTTAAAGCTGTCCGACAGGCGCATCTTCTCCAACTGCTCCTTCTCATTTTTTTCAATCTTTCTGGGAGTCCATATCTGAATATAGACTAAAAGATCTCCAAATCCGTAACCATTTACATCCGGAAGTCCTTTTCCTCTGAGTCGAAGAATTTTCCCTGATTGTGTTCCGGGTTCTACCTTTATTCTCAGTTTTCCGTCAATTGCAGGAATATCTGCATCAACACCAAGTATTGCATCCGGTATTGATATGAAGAGTGAGTAGATGAGATCATTACCATCCCTTTGAAGATCGTGATGAGCCTCCTCTTCAATAACCACCAAAAGGTCTCCGTTTACTCCACCTCGTTTTGCAGCATTACCTTTTCCCTGAACAGTCAATTGCATTCCCTGAGCAACCCCTGCTGGTATTTTAAAGGATATCTCCTCCATCTCCTTCACTAAACCGTTTCCGGAGCAAACATTACAGGGTTTTGAAATAATTTTCCCCTCTCCGTTGCAAGTGGGGCAAACAGATGATGTCTGCATTGCACCGATAAAAGTTTGAGTTACTCTTGTCACCTGACCGGCTCCTTTACAAGTATCACAAGTCTTGATATCCGCTTCGGATTTTGCCCCTTTTCCTCCACAAGCATTACAAGAGACCTGTTTATTTATCTTTACTTTTTTCTCTGCTCCGTGCGCTATCTCCTTTAGATCCAGCTTTACTCTAATTCTTATATCAGATCCTCTGTTTACTCGTCTTCCTCCTCTGCCGGTGCTGGAGCCAAATCCTCCGAATCCCGAAAAACCGCCAAAATGGCCCCCAAAGATATCACCGAACTGACTGAATATATCGTCCATTGAGAATCCGCCGCCGCTGAATCCGCCACCGCCTCCATTCATTCCTGAATGTCCGAATTGGTCGTATCGTGATTTTTTATCCGGATTACTAAGAACATCATAAGCCTCTGCAGCCTCTTTGAATTTCTCCTCCGACTGTTTATCTCCCGGGTTTTTATCCGGGTGATATTTAATAGCCATCTTGCGGTAGGCTTTTTTGATCTCCTCTGCGGTCGCTTCTTTTGAAACTCCAAGAACCTCGTAATAGTCTCTTTTTGCCATCTTATTTAATTATTGACCTACTACAACTTTAGCAAAACGGATTACTTTAGAATTGAGGGTGTACCCTTTCTGAAGCACCTCCACAATCTTGTTTTTCATCTCCTGCTCTTCAACCGCAATCTGTGCTATTGCTTCGTGATAGTCGGTGTTAAGCTCTTCTCCGAGGGCCTCTATAACCTTAAGTCCTTTTGATGTGAGAAAACTTAAAAGCTTTTTGTAGATAATTTCAGTCCCCTCTATAGCTGTAGAGTTATCTCCCTCTGCTTTGTGAAGCATCTCAAATGCTCTCTCAAAATCATCAAGCACAGGAAGTATGCCAACTATCAAATCTTCTCCTGCAGATAGAATTAAATCTTGTCTCTCTTTAAGAGTTCTTCTGCGGAAGTTATCAAAATCTGCGGCAAGTCTCAAATAGCGATCATTTAGCCTGGAGATTTCATCTGCTTCTTTACTCTCATCGGGTACATTTATGCCCTTCTCCTCTGCTTCTAAATCTGCTTTCCCTTTATGGTTTTCACTTTCGCTTTTATGCTTTTTCATTCCCTTAATTAATTATCTAAACTTATTTTTATTTTCGGACTGCAAATATAGTCACAAATAATTTGCCAGAAAGCGAGATAAGACAAAATGGCATTAAACTGAAAGTTGCTATACCTCCCAAAGATAGAGTAATGAAACTGAGTTACTCCGTCATCCATTTCTGCTTATATTGTTTAACATCGGCCGGTCAGTGATGGTTAGCGACTTTCCGTTCATCTCAATGATCCCGTCTTTTGCAAACTCCGTCATCACCCTGGAAACGCTTTCCCGCGATGCGTCTACCAGGTTGCCGATATCCTCCTGTGTTATATTAAGAACAAAACTATCTGCCCTGAAAATATTGTCGGAAAAATCTATAAGCATATCTGCCAACTTACCTCTTACCTGTTTTTGCGTTCTGTTTACACACTTGTTGTAGGACTCCAACTCTCCTTTGCAAAGCTCAATCAATATCTGGTTGCTAAAGTCTGAGTTTGTAGAGAGAAGTGTACGGAATGTTGTTATATCAATAAAACAGACCTCGCACTCCTCAATTGCAGATACAGAGTAGTGATTTACTTTGTCTCCGAATGTGGTTGGCAACCCAAGATAGCTGGGAGGTCTCACAATTCTCACAACCTGAACCCTGTAAGGGCCTTCAATATGAATCTTCACAAGTCCTCTTTTAAGGTAGACAACATTTGTAGAGTAAGTTCCCTGTTTAATTATTGAGTCACCCTTTTTAAACCTAACTGTAAGGCAGTTACCCGAAAGCTTCTCTGTCTCCAGCGGTGTCAGTTTTCTTGCAGCGGGAGATTTCATATCACAGTGAGCACATTTTATTTCCATCGCAAATTATTTATCTAAGCAAATATAGTAATAATGTGACATAAATCACAATAATAGTAATTCAATATCATAGAGTAAATCGGGAATTTATAGCATATATAGAGTTTCTTTGTAAAAATAAATTTATAAGATTATGCAGGAAGATTTACAATTACAGATTCAACAACTGCAGCAGCAGGTTGAAAAATTGCAAAAGAGCGTAACCAAAATGCAGAACAGCAGAAAGGACCAGCTTTCAATTGCTTGCGTGTCCGGAGATATGGACAAAATCCTTGCTACAATGATTATCTCTATTGCAGCGGCTTCAATGGACACAAAAGTGAAAATATTCTTCTCTTTTTGGGCTTTAAGTGCTCTTAGGGATAAAAACAAAAATCCCAAAGGGAAAGATTTCATCTCAAAGATGTTTGGTATTATGCTTCCAAAAGGGAAGAACCAATTGAAACTCTCCAATATGAATATGGCCGGTATGGGTCCGATGATGATCAAATACCTTATGAAAAAACACAATGTTCTCTCATTGGACGAGATGTTTAAAACAGCAGGTGAGCTTGGCGTGGAGATTATTGTTTGCGAGATGTCTATGGGTCTTATGGGCTTCAAAAAAGAGGAGTTTATTGACTATCCTCATTTCACATATGCAGGGGCAGCAACATTCGTAACTGACGCAGGCGAAAGCGCAGCTCAACTTTTCGTGTAAAATTCAAAAAAATATAAAATCATATAACTAATTAAATTACAAAGTTATGACAACAGAGGAATTAAAAAACTTAACAGTTGCAAAATCAGTAGATGCAAGAGGAACAGCCTGTCCTGGACCACTTTTAGCAGCAAAAAAAGCTGTCGGAGAGATTGAATCAGGTGAAATTATGGAGATCCTCTCTGCAGATGAGGGAACCAAGCACGATATTCCAAGGTGGTGCAATAAAATGGAGCACGATTTCCTGGGTATGGTTGAGGAGGATAGTTTCACAAGACTTTTCCTGAAGAAGGCCTAGATTTTAGAAGGAAATTGTATGTCAAACGAAAATTTTAAACCAAAAATACTGGTTTTTTCTACCGATAAAATTTCCGACCCCGGCATTGACCAGGCAGGATTGAGAAAACTTCACTACTCTCCTGCCGTTTATGTAATCAGCCTCCCCTGCTCATCCGGGATAAAGCCCAAATGGATACTTCACGCTTTTAAAAGAGGATTTGACGGAGTATTTATTGCGGCAGACGGACACGAGTGCTCTTTCAGTCCAAAATGTGAAGAGCACACCAACAGAATTATTGAGGAGTCCCAGGAGTTGATGAAGGCCTCTAATATAAGTCCAAAGCGCATACGGATGGCAGCCATCTGCTCTGTATGTGCAGAGCCTTTCGCTAATCATATGGATAATTTTACAAAAATTCTGATTGGGCTGGGAGATATATCCCTGGAAAACAATCAGGTGCAGAATAGCTAAATTAAATTCAAAATGAGTCATAAGGAGAAGAATTTCGACACCCTCATTATTGGAGGTGGTATTGCGGGTCAAGAGGCAGCTCTTAATCTTGCAGATATGGATCACAAAGTACTTCTGGTTGAGAAGGGTCTCTCAATAGGTGGTAAGATGATTCAGCTGAGCAAGGTTTTCCCTACTCTCGATTGTGCGGCGTGTATTACCACTCCAAAAATGTCTGAAACTGCAAGGCACCCCAACATTACACTTATGCTTAACAGCGACATTGAGAGCATCTCCAAACAGGGGAACGATTTCAATGTGAGCATAGGCAAAAAACCGAGGTATGTAATTCAGGAGAACTGTACAGGATGCCAGGAGTGTGAGGTTGTCTGCCCGGAGGTACGGGCAGATGAGTATAACACCAACCTTGCAGGGCGCAAAGTAGCATATATTCCCTTTAGCCTCGCCAATCCAAGAATTGCAACAATAGACCGGGAGGATACATCTGCTCCCTGTATAAATGAGTGTCCGGGTGGTGTAAAGGCATATGGTTATATCTCCCTGGCCAGAAATGGGCAATACGAAGAGGCTATGAAGCTACATCTGGAGGATATCCCATTTCCGGGAAGTCTTGGCAGAGCCTGCTACTCTCCTTGCCAAAATGCTTGTACAAGAGCATCTCTGGACTCGTCAGTCGATATTCGAAAGATTAAGAGGTTTTTCTCTGACTACTACTACGAGAAATATCCGGTTGCACCGGCAGTGGATATAAAATACAAATCCGGAAAGAAGATTGCCGTAATAGGCTCAGGACCGGCAGGGATTACTGCAGCCTACCATCTGGCACTTAAGGGACACGCTGTTAAGATATTTGAGGCGGCACCCCAGGCAGGCGGTATGCTAAGGCTGGCACTACCTGAGTATAGAGCCCCTAAAAATATTGTGGACAGAGATCTCCAAAATATCACAGTTTTGGGAGTAGAGATCGAGTGTAATAGAAAAATTGAAAATCTAAAAACACTTAAGGATGAGGGGTTCGATATTGTTTTTGTATCAGTGGGGACACACGATACAGTATCACTTGGAGTAGAAGGCTCATACCTAAAGGGAGTTGTCTCCTGTCTCGATTTTCTTAGAGAGGCCAACATAGGTAAGAAAGAGGATCTTACAGGGAAAAATGTTATGGTCATAGGCGGAGGTAACACAGCTATAGATGCTGCAAGAACATCAATGCGCTTAGGTGCAAAGAGTGTGAAGGTTATATACCGAAGAAGCCGTGATGAGATGCCCTGTTTCGCACCGGAGATAAAGGAGGCCGAAGAGGAGGGTGTAGAGATTGTCACTCTGCGTAACCCTGTTAGATTCTTAAGTTTAAGCGGGAAACTGGAAAAGATAGAACTTATAAAGATGAAACTTGGAGATCCCGATTCAAGTGGAAGGAGAAGATCTGACCCGATTAAAGGTTCGGAGTATATTGCAGATGTAGATTATGTTATTGAAGCTATCGGGTTAAAACCATCTACCTCTCCCTTTGTAAATCAGGTTGAGATAAACAGAGGGGGGACAATCAAGGTAAACGAAAAGAGTCTTCAAACCTCTGTTCCATATATTTTTGCAGGGGGAGATGCCGTAACAGGCGCAACAACCCTTATAGAGGCTGCAGGTCAAGGCAAAAGAGCAGCCTTCTATATAGATAAGTTTCTTAATAACCTCAATATGGAGGATTTTGAAAGTGGAGACAAACTACCTGCAGCAGATAAGGCAAAAGTGCTAAAACGGTACACCGGCAATAGTGTACCTTCGGTAGAGAACCAATCTATACCGTTAAAAGATAGAATAAAGAGCTTTGATGAAGTTGAGTATACATATACAGAGGATGAGCTCAGGGCAAGCACTCAAAGGTGTCTGGATTGCAGTAACTGCCGCGAATGCCACCAGTGTCTCACTATCTGCCCCGCAAATGCAATTGACTTCTCTCAAAAGAGAGAGCAATATAGCACCACAGTAAAATCTGTGGTTGTCTCAACCGGGTATAAACTCTTCCCACCATCCGGTAAACCCGAATATGGCTACGAAAAGTATCCCAATGTAATAGACTCAATGCAGATGGACAGGCTGATTGCCCCTACCAGACCATTCAACAATGTTCTCCGGCCGGGAGACGGTAAAACTCCGGACAATATTGCATATGTGTTGTGTACGGGTTCGAGAGACTCCTCAATGGAGAACAAGAGTTGCAGCGGGGAGTGCTCAAATAACCCTATCTGCTCTCAAATATGTTGTATGTACTCCATTAAACAGGCGCAGCTTCTAATGGGAGCATTGCCTATGGCAGATATTACAATTTACTACATAGATATCCGTGCATTCGGCAAAGGGTATGAGGAGTTCTTCCAGCAGTCCAAATCTATGGGAGTTAATTTTGTAAAGGGGAAGGTTGCAAAGATCAGAGAAAATGAAAATGGCAGCGGAGATCTCATATTGCGTTATGAGGATGTTACAAAGGGTGTGGTAAAAGAGGCCAAACACGACCTTGTGGTTCTCTCTGTAGGTGTACTGCCAAACAAAGAGATTCCGGCAATGTTTACAAACGAGAAACTTGAATTGGATGAGTTCAATTTCGTGAAACAGACAGATGAGTTATTCACCCCATCCCTGACAAGTATTAAAGGGGTCTTTGTTGCAGGTGCAGCCTCAGGTCCTAAGGATATCCCGGACTCTATACTTTCTGCCGGATGTGCAGCATCAGAGGTTGCCGGTTATCTCAACAGCAAGGAGATAAACCCGGCTAAACATTTCAGTTTTATTAAAAATGTGTAAGATGAAAGAGAGAATTGGCGTATATATTTGTCACTGCGGAGGAAATATCTCTGACTATGTAGATGTTGAGGAGCTGGGTAGAATGTTCCATAAAGAGGATGGTGTTGTTGTCTCTAAAGATGTGATGTTTGCCTGCGCAGACTCAAATCAGAAAGAGATGATTGAAGATATTAAGAACTTTAATCTCGATGCGATTGTGGTTGCATCCTGCTCTCCCAAACTACATCTTCATACCTTTAGGAATGTGGCCTCACGGGGTGGTCTTAATCCCAACAACTATGTTCAGGTAAATGTTCGCGAACAGTGTTCGTGGCCCCATTCAGACAACCCCAGAGAGGCTACAGTTAAAGCTGCTGGTTTAATTCGGGCTGGTATTAAAAGGGTTGCTCACTCTCAGGCGCTTGATAACATTGAGCTCACGGTAAAAAAATCTGCGCTGATTGTTGGAGCAGGAGTCTCAGGAATGAAGGCCGCAATAGATCTTGCCCGTTCCGGGAATGAGGTCTACCTGGTTGAAAAAGACTTCTTTGTTGGAGGTCATATAGTACAGCAGGAGACTCTGTTCACCACCGGAGAGAATAGTAAAGAGATTGTTTCTAAGCTATTTAAAGAGATTAAAAGTTACCGCAACATTACTCTCTTTACCGGAGCTACAATAGAGAAGGTTAGCGGGAGCCTCGGCAACTTTCATATAGATATAAAGATCCGGCCCAGATATATCAACACTAAGGCCGACTATGATCTGGTTGTAAAAGCGCTTAACGAGTGTCCGGTTTATGTTGAGGATGAGTTCAATTTAGGGCTCAAAAAAAGAGGGGCGATATATAAGAACTACCCGGATGCTATGCCTAACATACCCGCAGTTAATCTTGAGGTACTCCAAAGCTCTCCTGAGGCAATGTTACAGTATGCCAATATAATAGATCTAAATCAACAGGAGGAGCTACTCTCATTTATTGTTGGCGGAGTTCTGGTTACTACAGGATTCGACTCATATATCCCAAATTCCGGTGAGTATGGATACAAAAGTTCGCCATATGTCCTGACCCTTCCGGAATTCAACAGGTTAACAGAGCTGAGCAGCAACAGACTTGTATACCAAAACCGGGAGATTAAAAGTGTTGCTTATATCTACTGTGTGGGCAGCAGACAATCTAAAGGAGAGAACAGATACTGCTCAAGATCGTGCTGTACATCTGCAATATTCAGCTCCCTAAATATTAAGGAGAAGTATAAGGATATAACCTCATACCATCTCTATCGCGATATCAGAACTTATGGTAAACAGGAGATTCTTTACGAGAAGTCATCCAATCTAGGAGATATCTACATTAAATTTGAGGAGAAGGAGCCGCCCGTAGTTGAGTATAACGGTAAAACCAATGTGATTAAAGTTAAAGATTACCTCAGTGCTAAGATGGAGCTTGAGATAGAGGCAGATATGGTGGTGCTGGTAACAGGAATGGTCTCCCGCAAAGAGAGCGTTCAAATCTCTGAAAAGTTCAAAATCCCAATCGGCAGCGACAGATTTTTTAATGAGATACACCCTAAACTTAAACCGGTAGAGACAGTAATCAAAGGAGTTTATATCGGGGGGTGCTGTCAGGGGCCTAAAAACATAAGCGAATCTGTTCAATCTTCACTCTCTGCGGCGGCAAAGATTAATGCTCTGCTCAAAAGCGGCACTATCTCTATAGATCCGGTAATAGCCGTGATAGATGAAAATGTTTGCACCTGGTGCGGTAAGTGTGAGAAGGTTTGCGACTACACTGCAATCAAAGAGATTGATAAAGATGGAAAGAGAGTGGCTTTGGTAAACAGAGCTATCTGCACCGGTTGCGGTATATGTGCTCCTGTATGCCCTGTTAACGCAATTGAGATTGCTCAATATACCGACCTTGAGATAGAGTCTATGATAGATGGCTTTATACAAAAGATTGAGATGGAGGTTAAGGAGGAGACAACAGAGGTTCAGCAAGAGAGTGAAAGTGCTAAGATGAAAGAGTATCCTCAACTTTGGAAGGATATAATTCAAAATATCGGAGAGAGTAAGAAGACAATACCTCAGTTATCTGAGGAGCTCACGTGTAAAAGTGAGATTGTTACCTACAATCTTATGACAATGAATAAGTATGGTATTATAACTGCAGATGGGATGGATGAAGATGAAGCTTACTACTATTACAAAGTTAAAAATCGTTAAGATGGCAAGAGTAAATCCAAAATTTTCGGCTGAGATAAAAAAATATGGAGCAGATGATTTTAATGCCTGTTTCAATTGTGGAACCTGCACAGCAACTTGCTCATTATCCGATGAAAAAAGCTCATTCCCACGCGAGATGGTTAGATACAGTGCACTAGGACTGGAGAGTGAGATCACATCATCTCTTAAACCCTGGCAATGTTACTACTGTGGAGAGTGTTCAACTGATTGCCCTCGTAAGGCCAATCCCGGAGAGTTGATGATGTCGCTTAGAAGGTGGCTGACAGCAAAATATGACTGGACAGGGCTCTCGGCAATCCTCTATAAATCTTTTGCATCATTGCTAATTTTTATGGTTATAGTTGCAGTCGGTGTTATTGCTGTCGCCTTTGCAAAAGATTTCAACCTGAATGAGATTATCCATTTCGGTCACTACTTTGAGATGTATGCAATTGCAGGAGTTTTCGCTACTATTCTGCTTCCAAATATTATTCGGATGTGGTACTTTACTGTTATAAAACCCGGCAAAAAGGTCCCTTTTAAAAGATACATCTCCTCAATGGCAGATCTTTTTTTACATATGTTCACCCAAAAGAGAGCTCTTGGCTGTGATGATAACCAGACCAGATGGTTTGCCCACTTTGTTTTAGTTATTGGGTATCTTACTCTGTTGTTTACCACTGTTTTCCTTGACTGGTTCTCCTCAGAGAGTATATTTGTAGTGGTATTGGGATATGTGGTAAGTGCGGTTGTTTTTGTGGTGACTCTCCTCTTTGTGATGAGCAGAATCAAGCAAAAAACAGAGGTTACAAAACACTCCCGCCCATCGGACTGGATGTTTGTGGCTTGGCTTTTTCTTATGGGTGTAACCGCTTTTGCGGTGAGGCTCTTTATAGATTTGGAGATCCTTGAGAGCAATCTATGGCTCTACCTGTTCCATCTTATTATTCTGGCTCAATGGGCACTCATAATTGTTCCTTTCGGAAAGTGGACACATTTTCTCTACAGATCGTTTGCCATCTACTTTGAAAAGCTGCTGGAAGGTAAAAAATAGTTGTAGATTTGCACATCAGTTCCATTAATCAAAGACGGTAGTGCTTAAGAACATTGCAGATTTTCTGCTCAATGCAGATCCCTTCTCGATTGAGATGATTACAATTCTCGTAATTACAGGATTTGTGGTCGGCTTCATAAACACATTGGCAGGTATGGCATCTGCACTCTCTTATGGTCTCTTTATGGCAATGGGGATGCCAATCAATATTGCAAACGGTACAACCAGATTCGGAATTTTTGCTCAGTTTTCGGTTAACTCCATACTTTTTAAAAGGAGGGGGTTACTGGATATAAAACTGGCTGTAAAAGTCGGAATCCCAATAACCATCGGCTCATTGACCGGAGCCTATTTTGCAGCATTGGTAAATCCCAGAGTAATGGAGATTGTAATGGGAATTATGTTGCCGATACTGGCTACTCTTCTGCTCTACAACCAGAGCAGAGGCAAAGATCTTAAATCGGTCGCACAAGAGAGCCTTAAAAAGAGATTCGGTCCGCTGCATTTTATGGCATTTATTGCTATTGGAATTTATGGCGGTTTTACTCACGCCGGCGTAGGGATCCTTATAATCTTCGGCTCTATTTATCTGCTTGGGCTGGATATGTTACGTTCAAACGGTATAAAACAGTTTGCCGTACTTATGTATACACCGCTTGCCCTGGGTATATTTATCTGGCACGATCAGGTTAACTGGCCGGTAGCGCTAATCTATGCAGTAGGAAATGTGGCCGGAGGTGTGGTCGGGTCAAAGATGGCCTTTAAATGGGGCGTTAAGATAATTAACTTTGTGGTCGCCGCAGCTGTTTTTGGAATGTCATTCTGGCTTATATACAAACAGTTTACATAAACCTAAGATAGTTTTTATGAAGAGTAATAAATCTGAGAGGGTAAAGGTTGTTGTTCCTGTTTACACAGACAAATTAACACCATACGAGATTATATCTCTTAACAGATTAAACGAAGTTCTGGGCAGTTACCAAGTTGTTTTTGTCCTTCCTAAATCCCTTTCGCGTGAAAAATTCACAGCTGCCTGCCCTTCGGCCCAATTTGAGTCTTTTCCGGACTCATATTTCGACGGGATTAAGGCCTACAATACTCTAATGATGTCGCGCATCTTTTATGAGCGATTTCTTGATTGTGAGTATATTTTTATATACCAACTTGACTGTTACATTTTTAGAGACGAACTTGACCTCTGGTGCAGCAAAGATTACGACTACATAGGTGCTCCCTGGATTAAGAGGGCTGTATACGACCTGCCGGTAATTAAAAGCTATATGAAACTGAGTAGACTTTTGACAAAGTTGACAGGGAAACCGGACAGGCAGGAGCTATTTAACAGGGTCGGGAATGGAGGGCTCTCTCTTAGAAAGGTTAAGAGCCACATCAACTTTATTGATAACCATCCTAGTGTTGTTGAGAGGTTCATCAAGGCGAGACACTACCATCTATATAATGAAGATGTCTTTTGGTCAATTGAGGTAAACAAACACCCCGGAGTACCGTTTAGTTATCCGGACCATATTACCGCACTCAATTTCTCGTTCGATAAACATCCCGGATACTGCTATAAACTAAACGGTAACCGACTCCCCTTCGGATGCCATAGCTGGAGTCAAAAAAAGATGATAGGGTTTTGGAGAGGTATTATCCTCAAAGATAATAATGATAAATAGTACTCCTAAAGCTCCTGATTATCGTCATACTTTTTCATCAGCCTTAAAAGCTCAGTGTGCAATCTCTTGGTAATCTTTGAGTATCTGGAATCTTCATAGAGATTATTTAGCTCATTCGGGTCAATTTTAAGGTCATACAACTCCCAGGCATCAATATCGTGGCCGTAAAATTTAATAAGCTTATATCTGTTGTCCCTTACTCCATAATGTCTTCTTACCGAGTGCTCTGCAGGGTATTCAAAATAGTGGTAATAGATAGATTTTCTCCAATCTTTTGGCCTCTCTCCTCTTAAAAGCGGGACAAACGACACACCCTGAATATCCTTTGGAACCGGCACTCCTGCAAGTTCAAGAATTGTAGGTGCATAATCTATGTTCTGCACAAACAGGTCTATATCTCCTCTCTTTGCAAACTCTCCCCTACCATTTGGTAGCTGAACTACCAGAGGTGTTCTCACAGACTCTTCATACATAAACCTCTTGTCAAACCAACCGTGCTCTCCCATATAGAACCCCTGATCCGATGTATAGATAACTATTGTATTCTCCAGCAGGTTGTTCTCTTTTAGATACTCCATAACCCTACCGATATTATCATCTACAGATTTTATACACTTGAGGTAATCTTTCATATAGCGCTGATACTTCCACTCTGCAAGCTCCCTGCCTTTTAGATTTCTCATTTTAAAATCGTTCAGAACAGAGTCATAAACTCTGTTCCAGGCAAACCGCTGAGTTGAATCAAGCCTCCTTAATGCAAAAGTAAGGTTCTCTTTAAGCCTGGTCTGAATATCATCTGAGTTTAATTTCAGATCAAAAGCGTAGTCCAACTCATCTCCTGCAATCTTCATCTCTTGTGCTGCCGCTGCAGGACGCCCTCTGTAGTCGTCATAAAAGGTATTCGGAACGGGAAAGGTAATATTCTCAAAAAGATCAATCTCTCCAGTGTCCGGCATCCAGTTGCGGTGAGGTGCCTTATGGTGAATCACCAGACAAAATGGCCTCTCTCTGTCCCTCTCCCTCTCCAGCCACTCAAGGGTGAGGTCGGTTATTACAGTTGTGCTGTAACCTTTGTGGGTAACCCTTCCGGAGGGAGTTATAAAAATCGGGTCGTAATACTGCCCCTGCCCTACCAATATCTCCCATCTGTCAAAACCCGACGGTTCACTTTTAAGATGCCACTTCCCAAAAATAGCAGTCTGATATCCCGCGCTTTGCAAAAGCTTTGGGAAGGTAACCTGAGTGCTGTCGAAGCGGGTAGCATTTGTTGTCATTCCGTTTTTATGAGAGAACTTGCCCGTTAACATACAGGCCCTGCTTGGTCCCGATATTGAGTTGGCAACAAAGCTGTTGGTAAACCTCACTCCATTTGCGGCAATCCCATCTATATTGGGTGTTCGGATAAAACGATTGTCGTAGCAACTTATGGTTTGGTACGAGTGATCATCCGACATTATGTAGACAATGTTGAGAGGCTTATTGTCTCCCTTGCGAGGTTCGCTTGCGTTTTGATGCTTGCCCCCCTGTGCTAAGAGCGGGTTACACCCAACAGAGGCAACAAATATCCATAAGAGATTTGATCTGTTAGTGTTTTGTGTAATTAACTGTATCATAATTGAATGAAAATTCTATTTCATTAAAACTATTAGAGTTCAATTTTTATATATCTGATTATGTGACTGTTTCACAAAACTCTAACAGTTAAAGTTAAAAAAAAATGGTTAAATTTGTATATGGAAAAGCAAAAAATAGTAATACACTGGTTTCGAAGAGATTTAAGACTCAACGATAATGCAGCACTTTACCAGGCTTTGAGTAGCGGGTTTGCTGTTATTCCACTGTTCATTTTTGATACCCAAATTCTGGATAGAATCAATTCCCAAACCCAATCCGGCTCTGAAATAAAGTCATTTAAAGGGAGAGATTCAATCATAGCCGGAAGAGATTCAATCATAGCCGGGAGAGATGACAGAAGAGTCGATTTCATTCACAGAGCTCTTTCGGCCATCCAGCAGACTCTCTCCCTCAAAGGCTCTTCGCTTTTAACCTCATATGGTAACCCAACCGAGGTTTTCAAACAACTGCTATCCCTTTTTTCTATCGTAACAGTATACTGTAATGAAGATTACGAACCCTATGCCATAGACAGGGACAACTCTGTAGAGACTCTTCTCAAACAGGCGGGGGCTAAATTAGTGAGGGTTAAAGATCAGGTGATCTTTGAAAAGAGTGAGATTCTTAAGCCGGACGGCTCACCATATACAGTGTTTACCTCCTATTCAAAACGCTGGACAGAGGCTCTGTTTAAAACCAAAGATGAGGCATTAAGATCTTACCCGAGCGGCAATTTTATCAATCGATTTATATCTGCAGAAACTCTTCAAAATATACTTAAGGAGAATAAACTGGCAGATAGCAGGGTTGTAGATAGCTTAGCTGCACCTTATACAGGGCTTATCTCTCTGGAGCAGATTGGGTTTAAAAAGAGCGATCCGGAGCTTTCGGGAGTGGTGCTGCCGTGGAAAAACGGCTTCTCCCCACAAGGTTATGCTCAACAACTTGTAAACAGGGAATTGATCTCCTTATACCATCTTACCCGCAACACTCCATCTTTAAAGGGAACCTCACTTTTAAGTACACATCTTAGATTTGGTAGCGTGAGTACCAGAGAGCTGGTTGCAACAGCCCTGGAGGTTAATAAAGTTTGGCTTAACGAATTGATATGGCGAGAGTTTTTTAAGATGATTCTGTTTCATTTCCCGTATGTTACTGATTCTCCGTTTAAGAGAAAATACCGTTTCATTCAGTGGAGAAACGACGCTGCAGAGCTGGAGAGATGGTGCAGCGGAACTACCGGCTACCCTATTGTGGATGCCGGAATGAGAGAGTTAAATCAAACCGGACTTATGCACAACAGGGTGAGAATGATAACAGCCTCATTTTTGGTTAAACATCTGCTTATTGACTGGAGAGTTGGAGAGGCCTATTTCGCCGAAAAACTTCTGGATTACGATCTCTCATCAAATAACGGAAACTGGCAGTGGGCTGCCGGTTGCGGATGTGATGCAGCCCCCTATTTCCGTATATTCAACCCCTGGGAGCAGACAAAAAAATTTGACCCCCAAATGCTATATATTCACAAATGGGTGCCGGAGCTAAGTTCGGGTGCAGATAGCGGTATTAATTATCCGGAGCCGGTTGTAGAGCACAAAAAAGCCCGCGAACGGGCTTTAATGGTTTACAAAAATGGACTTCAGGAGCGATAGTTACATCTTATCGTTTGACCCAAGAACATTTAATATTTTGTGTTTATAGAGCTGCTTTAGAGACTCTCTGGCAGGTCCAAGATATTTACGCGGGTCAAACTCTTCCGGTGACTCTGCGAACACCTTTCTGATAGCTGCTGTCATAGCGAGCCTTCCATCTGAATCTATATTGATTTTACAAACGGCACTGGCTGCTGCTTTACGAAGCTGATCCTCCGGAATACCGATAGAATCTTTTAGTTTACCGCCATACTTGTTAATCTCTGCAACAATCTCCTGTGGAACACTGGATGCTCCGTGGAGCACAATTGGGAATCCCGGGATTCTCTTCTCTATCTCCTGAAGAATGTCAAGCCTGATCTCCGGATTTTGACCCGGTTTGAACTTAAAAGCTCCGTGGGATGTACCTATTGAAATTGCCAGTGAATCTACCCCTGTGCGTTTAACAAACTCCTCAACCTCTTCCGGTTGTGTATATGTATGGTGCTCTGCACTTACATCATCTTCCACCCCGGCAAGAACTCCAAGCTCCCCCTCTACAGTCACTCCGTGGGCGTGTGCATACTCTACAACCTGTTTGGTAAGCTCTATGTTTTTATCAAAACTGTGGTGAGAGCCATCTATCATCACTGATGAGAATCCCATATCAATACAGGATTTACATAGCTCAAAACTATCTCCGTGGTCCAGGTGAAGTACAATCGGAATATTGGCACCAAGCTCTTTGGCGTACTCAACTGCACCCTGAGCAAGATAGCGGAGAAGTGTCTGATTTGCATATTTTCTGGCTCCGCTTGAAACCTGCATAATAACCGGAGATTTAGTCTCAACACAAGCAGCAACAATTGCCTGCATCTGCTCAAGGTTATTAAAATTGAAAGCCGGAATAGCATATCCCCCCTTCACAGCCTTTGCAAATAACTCTTTTGAGTTAACAAGGCCCAACTCTTTGTATGAAATCATAATCTGTTATATTTAATCTGACCACAAAAATAGCAACAAATTTTAACAAAAAAGGATAACTTTGTACAAATTGTACAGCTATGAAATCACACCTGCTTAACGAAAGTACCTGGAAAGAGATTGAGAAGGCCAAAATAAAAGTGGCCCTGCTCCCCTGGGGTGCAACCGAAGCTCACAACTATCATCTGCCATACGGAACTGACACAATGCTCTCAGAGAGAGTAGCTTCAGATGCGGCAGAGCTAGCCAACAGAGATGGAGCCGGAGCAATAGTTCTACCCTCTATAGCATATGGCGTCAACTCGGGACAGATAGAGGTTAAGTTGTGTATGAATATCAACCCCTCTACACAGATGGCCATTTTGAGCGATATACTTTTTGTACTGGAGTCACACAACATTGACAAACTAATAATTGTTAACGGACACGGAGGAAATGCATTTCAACCTATAATCCGCGAGCTCTCCCTTGAGTATCCGGATACTATTATGTGCTCGGTTAACTGGTGGAAAATATGCAACGAGAACGACTTTTTTGAACAACCCGGCGACCACGCAGGGGAGCTTGAGACCTCGTGTATGCAGGCAATAGCCCCAACTCTGGTCTCTCCTTTAAATGTTGCCGGCAAAGGCAAAGAGCGTCTAATGAAGATACGCGGGTTTAGGGAGAGGTGGGCCTGGACACCAAGAAGATGGGTATATATCAGTGAAGATACCGGGGTTGGTGACCCTGCGGCATCCACCCCCGAGAAGGGAGAGAAGTTCCTTGAGTGCTGCACCAAAAAACTTGCAGAGTTTATAAAAGAGTTCTCAAAGGTTAAATCGGAAGAGGGACTATATGAACAAGAGTAGACAGAGCGAAAAGATACTTATCTTCTCTGCCCCTTCCGGAGCAGGAAAAAGCACTATTGTTCAACATCTTATGAAGATATACCCATATCTGGGATTCTCTGTATCAGCAACATCACGCCATCCAAGAGGCGAAGAGCAAAATGGAAAGGAGTACTACTTTCTAACCACTGCAGAGTTTGAGGAGAGAATTAAAAACTCAGAGCTAATAGAGTATCAGGAGGTTTATAAGGGCTTTTACTACGGGACACTTCGCAGTGAGGTTGAGAGGATATGTAATGAGGGGAAAGTTGCGGTTTTTGATATCGATGTAAAGGGTGGAATAAATCTGAAAAAGCTATACGGAGAGAGGGCCCTCTCAATATTTATTATGCCTCCGAATGTAGAAGCCTTGCGGGAGAGATTAAAACTCAGGGGTACCGAAACAGAGGAGTCAATAGAGAGGAGAGTCTCAAAAGCTACAGAGGAGATTGGCTACGCATCTGAATTTGACCTTACACTTATCAACGACAATCTGGAGAGTTGCCTTAGGGAGGCAGAGAAGATTGTGGAAAGATTTTATAATCAATAGAATGAACATCGGGCTCTATTTCGGATCTTTTAACCCACTTCATATAGGGCATATCGCAATCTGCAGATATCTGCTTGACAGTAGCGATTTAGATGAGTTGCGTCTGATAGTGAGTCCTTTGAATCCGCTTAAAGGGGGTGAATACGCCCTAACCGCAAAAGCTCGGCTCGACTATGTCACCGCCGCAGTAAAAAAAGCGGGGTTGGAGAATCGGTTGGTTGTCTCAGATTTTGAATTCTCTCTGCCAAAACCTCTCTACACAATAAATACCCTGCGAAAAATCAAAGAGGCAGAGCCTGAGAACAATTTTATTCTCATAATTGGGGCAGACAATCTTGCAATTATTGAGAAGTGGCACAAATGGGAGGAGCTGCTAGTCGAAAACAGCATATGGGTCTATCCAAGAAGCGGGTATGATGCCGAAGCGTTATGTCAAAGGTATGGTTGTAAAGCTCTTAGTGCGCCTCTTATAGATATCTCCTCCACTCAAATACGCGAGGCCGAAAGTTCAGGAACAGATATGTCTTCTTACAGACTTTAGAACTACTTCTTTACAGCCTCTGTAAAGAAATCCCAGATACTCTCCTTTGGAGGTTGTGCTTCAATAAAAATTTCAGTTTTTTTAACAGGGTGAATAAACCTTATACTTCTGGCGTGAAGCGATATGCCTCCGTCGGGATTTGAACGTGGTGCTCCATATTTAAGATCTCCTTTGATTGGAGAGCCTATTGCAGAGAGTTGGCTTCGAATCTGGTGATGTCTCCCGGTGAGCAACTCAATCTCAAGAAGATAGTAGTTATCGCTGGAGGCTGCAACCCTGTATTTAAGTCTCGCCTCCTTTGTTCCGTTGCCAGGTTTTGGGTAGGCAAAGGATCTGTTCTGTTTTTCATTTCTAAGCAGATAGTGGGTAAGTAATCCCTCCGGATTTTCAGGCGCCTTTGCAACGATTGCCCAGTATAACTTCTTCACCTCTCCGTTTCGGAAAAGTTCGTTCATCCTCTCCAGCCCCTTTGAGGTCTTTGCAAAGACGGCAACTCCACTTACCGGTCGGTCCAGCCTGTGTGGAACACCTATGAATGCATCTCCCGGTTTTTTACTGTGCTCGGCTATATATTCAGCAACAATTTCCGAAAGTGGTTTATCTCCCGTTTTATCCCCCTGAACTATATCCCCGACCCTCTTATTCACTATAATAAGGTGATTATCTTCATACAATATCTCTAAATCTGCCATATTACAGTTATCTGAATAGTTAAATTAGTACTGCTCCTGTTCATTCGGGAAATCTCCGCTCTTAACATCATCTATATATCTTTGAAAGGCCCCTAGCATCTCGTCGTGTAGGTTGTGGTAACGCCTCAGAAAACGGGGAGAGAACTCTGTATTGATGCCCAGCATATCGTGCATCACCAGCACCTGGCCGTCTACGGCACCTCCGGCGCCAATACCTATTATTGGAATCTTTACGCTGGCAGAGACCTTTGCCCCTAACTCTGCAGGAATCTTCTCAAGCACGATTGCGAAACAACCGGCCTCCTCCAGAGCGATGGCATCTGCAATGAGTTTATTCGCCTCCTCCTCCTCTTTTGCCCTTACGCTGTAGGTTCCAAATTTATGAATTGACTGAGGGGTAAGTCCAAGGTGTCCCATTACCGGAATCCCGGTAGAGAGAATCCTTCGCACAGACTCCAAAATCTCTGACCCACCCTCCACTTTAAGGGCATCAGCTTCAGACTCCTTCATTATGCGAATAGCACTAGATACTGCGTGCTTCGAGTCGCCCTGATAGGTTCCAAATGGCATATCCACAACAACCATCGGGTTCTTTACTGCCCTCACAACACTCTGTGCGTGGTAAATCATCTGATCCAATGTGATTGGAAGCGTGGTTTCGTGTCCTGCCATCACATTTGCGGCAGAGTCTCCGACCAGAATTATATCTATCCCTGCCTCATCCACTATCTTGGCAGATGTGTAGTCATACGCTGTAAGCATCGCTATCTTTTCGCCCTTCTGCTTCATTTCAAGCAATCTCTGCGTTGTAATGATACGGTTTTTACCCTCAACTGACATATTCAGATCAATTTTTATTAGCGCCACAAAGCTATATAAATATTCAATATAAACGGTAATAGTGCTATGTATGACAGCTTGTCAGTAATTATTTAGTGGCACAATCTTAGAAGTTATACTCTCAAAAGCGAAAAATAATTTAATATATATAACAGTATGGGAAAAATTATCGGAATTGACCTTGGGACAACAAACTCTTGTGTTTCAGTAATGGAGGGGAATGAACCAGTAGTCATAATTAACAGTGAAGGTAAAAGAACTACCCCATCGGTAGTGGCTTTTGCCGACAACGGAGAGAGAAAGATTGGCGACCCTGCCAAAAGACAGGCGATTACCAATCCAACCAGAACCATCTCTTCAATCAAGAGATTTATGGGAGAGAGCTACGATAAGGTGGCGCTAGAGAGAGGAAGGGTCCCTTTTAAAGTGGACAAGGGAGAGAACAACACTGCCAGAGTAAATATCGACGGTCGTCTATATACACCGCAAGAGATATCTGCAATGATTCTTCAGAAGATGAAAAAGACAGCTGAGGACTACCTTGGGTACGAAGTTACCGAAGCAGTTATTACTGTTCCGGCATATTTTAGCGACTCTCAAAGACAGGCCACCAAAGAGGCAGGCGAAATTGCAGGTCTTAAAGTAAAGAGAATTATCAATGAGCCTACAGCCGCCGCACTTGCCTATGGTCTGGATAAAATGCACAAAGATATTAAGGTTGCAGTTTTTGACCTTGGCGGAGGTACGTTTGATATCTCAATTCTTGAGCTGGGAGACGGCGTTTTTGAGGTTAAATCTACCAATGGTGATACACACCTTGGTGGTGATGACTTCGATCAGAAGATTATTGACTGGCTTGCAGATGAGTTCAAATCTGAGAACAGCGGTCTTGACCTTAGAAAAGATCCAATGGCTCTGCAAAGGCTAAAAGAGGCAGCAGAGAAGGCTAAGATTGAGCTCTCCAGCCAAACCTCAACCGAGATCAACCTTCCATACATAATGCCTGTTGACGGAGTTCCAAAACACCTTGTAAAAACTCTATCGAGATCTACTTTTGAGAAGATCTGTGACGATTTGATCCAGAGAACAATAGAGCCTTGTCGTAAAGCACTGAGCGACTCAAATCTCAAATCTTCAGAGATTGACGAAGTTATTCTGGTTGGTGGTTCAACCCGTATCCCGGCAATTCAACAGATTGTTGAGAAGTTCTTTGGAAAGACTCCAAGTAAAGGGGTTAATCCGGACGAGGTTGTAGCAATTGGAGCTGCAATACAGGGAGGAGTACTTTCGGGTGATGTTAAAGATGTTCTGCTTTTGGATGTTACCCCTCTTTCACTCGGTATTGAGACTTTGGGTGGTGTAATGACAAAACTTATTGAGTCAAACACTACTATTCCAACAAGGAAATCGGAAGTATTCAGTACAGCGAGCGATAACCAGCCCTCTGTAGAGATTCACGTACTTCAGGGAGAGAGACCTATGGCAAAGGATAACAAAACAATAGGTCGTTTCCATCTGGACGGAATTGCTCCGGCACAGAGAGGTATTCCACAAATCGAGGTTACATTTGATATCGATGCAAACGGTATCCTTCACGTATCTGCCAAAGATAAGGGGACAGGTAAGGAGCAGAAGATCCGTATTGAGGCATCCAGCGGCCTTACCGAAGCAGAGATCAACAGAATGCGCGATGAGGCAAAAGCCAATGAAGAGACAGACAAAGCAGAGAGAGAGAAGATTGACAAAATCAACGCTGCAGACTCAATGATCTTCCAGAGTGAGAAGAACCTTAAAGATTACGGCGACAAGATCTCTCCGGATAAAAAATCTGCAATTGATGCAGCTCTTGTAAACCTTAAAGAGGCACACAAATCTCAGGACATCGCTGCAATCGACAAAGCAACCGAAGAGATGAACGCCGCCTGGCACGCCGCATCGGAAGATATGGCCAAAGCCGCTCAATCCGGCGCCGGAGCATCTCAGGGTGCAGATCCCGGAGCCGGGCAGCAGGGAGGAGATAACTCATCTACCAGCCAAGGAGACAAAGAGGTTACCGATGTAGATTTTGAAGAGGTGAAATAAGCGACTAAGCGAGCGGAATGCAGAAGCAAAAGCATTTCGCTAAGCGAAATAAAAGAGAGAGACCCCAGTGAATTGACAAGCTTGCTTGGCCATTCACTGGGGTCTCTCTCTTTAAAGCAGGCTTCCAGCCTGCTGCTTCTGCATTCCCGAGCGTGAGCGAATCCGGCGCGAAGCGACGGAACTAAGCCGTGAGCGAATCCGGCGCAAAGCGACGGAACTAAGCCGTGAGCGAATCCGGCGCGAAGCGACGGAACAAAACCGTATTATCCAGACTACTTTAAAATCTAGGGTGGCTTGATGTGCAATGCTAAGATTATCAAATATTATACGCAATAATATTTATGAATTAAGATGGCATTTACTCATATTAATATACAAAAACTGACTATCTTTGTTTAGCAAAACTGGACACAATGAACACTCTACAGTACCTGCTCGGGTTGCTCCCATAGAATCCAGAACTAAACCCAACAGTAGATTATAACTATGAACAGCAACATAAAAATATCAATCCGTTTCTTTGACGACCGCGAGGTTCGTGCTATTTGGGATGAAGAGAACAACAAATGGTGGTTTTCTGTTTTAGATATTGTCGCTGTTCTTACAGACCAAGACGACTATAATAAAACAAGAAACTATTGGAAGTACCTCAAAGCCAAACTTAAAAAAGAAGGAAATGAACTGGGTAGTGTCACTACCCAGTTGAAATTAAAATCGCCTGACGGAAAGATTCGCCTTTCGAATGTGCTTGATTATGATGGAATTATTTCTCTGGGTAAACAATTCCCCAGTAAAAAGGCAAACAAGTTCATAGAATGGTTCACGTACAGTGATGAAAGTCTTGACGGGAAAAGTAAAACAAAGGCATATGCTTTATTTGAAAGTTCTTTTATTAATAGCATAGAAGTAGGCACAACAAAAGGCTTACAGCAAATCCACGCCTACCTGTTTGGTGGCCTTTATGATTTTGCAGGACAAATCAGGCAGAAAAACATTTCAAAAGGTGGCTTTCAGTTTGCAGTAGCACATTTTTTAGGTAATACCTTGAAGAAAATTGAACAAATGCCCGAAAACACATTCGACGAAATTGTCGACAAATATGTGGAGATGAACATTGCTCACCCTTTTATGGAGGGCAACGGACGAAGCGCTAGAATTTGGTTGGATTTAATATTCAAGAAACGACTAAAACTTTGTGTGGATTGGAGTAAAATCAACAAAAACGATTATATGAGTGCAATAATAGAAAGTTCTACAAATAGCACAAAGCTGAAGAGTTTGCTAAAAAATGCCCTTACAGATGAAATTAATAGCCGAGAAATGTTTATGAAAGGAATTGATTATTCGTATTATTATGAAGAAAATGAATAACCTATCATCCGTATCGTATTTGTACCATAAACTTGTAATTCGCTAATATATGTGTTACAATTTTAGAGTTTGTCGATTCTTTTTATTAGGATTGATAATATTTTTTATCCACTCATGTGAAAGCAACCAAGTTTCAAATGGCATTATTGAAATTGACGCTTACAAAGAGTACCCGGAACTTGATCTTAATCTGGATGATATTGCAGAAATCTCCTATATTCACTTAAAACTCGGGAAGGATACTACTTTAATAATGCACTCAAATTTTCGCCCTTTTTTTGTTACTGGAAAAAAGATTTTTATTGCAGATGGAAATGTTGATAATCCAAGAGTTGTAGTGTATAACCATTCAGGAGAACCTTTATATACTATTGGACAGAAAGGAAGAGGACCGGGAGAATTGCTCAGTAGCATATGTTTTGCTGTTGATACTATAGGTAGAGAGGTATTTCTTTTAAGTCCGATGCAAAATAGGTTGGTAGTATACGACATTGAGGGGAATTATAAAAGGTCTGTTGATTTTGAACCAAGATTAGGCGTTACGAATATTGATTTTATCAACGATAGTACTTTAATAGGTTTTAATCCTAAAGCTGTCTACTCAACACCTGAATGGTTGTCAAAGGATCGTGAAGTCAAAAAGAGAGGTAGGGCATTAAGTTTTATAGACAAAGAGAGCCTGACACTTCTTGATTTTCCGGATTTTAATTTTGAAAGGATATACAATGGAGATAATATCTGGAGTACTTCAACATCAATAGTAAATACAGGGAGAGGTTTTTATTTTTTCAGTATTTGTTGCGATACAACATATTTTATCAATGACTCTTTAGAAATTACCCCAAGATTTGTTGATATTTCAAAATATCCAAATGAGGGTGAAAAATATATTTTCCCCGGGATTGAAACAAAAAGGTATATATTTCTGGCCACTAGCATTATCTTTCCAAGAAAACCAGTTGAACTGGATGAGAAAAATTTAAAACTTTTAGCCTATGACAAAGTCGATAAAAAAATATATACTCTTAACAGAGTACTAAAAAAAAGAAAATTAGATGGAACTGTTATTCAATATTCCCCGGAGAATATTAATTTGTTGGACTTTATGATTAGTAAAACATTGAATAAAAATTATCTGGCAAAGTACCTATATTACTCAAATCTTCAGAAAAATTACGAAATCCTCTCAGACACTCTCAAAAAAATTACCGATAAAATAACCGAAGATGATAATCCGGTTTTAATGCTTATAAAGTTTAAATAAAATGTTATTAATATGAAAAGAGCTATTTACATTTTTGCAATTTTACTAATAGCTTGCAACACCAATAAACAAGGATTAAATGATTTAAGGTTTATTGATGTAGCAGGAGCTGTTAACAATAGTCGGACTGTTAATCTTTCAGAAATAGCAGACTCAATAGAATATATCCCTCTTGAAACTCGCAAAGAGTCGTTAATAGGTATAATACATGGAGGTAGAATTTTTCGTGAGCAAGAACTTATTTACATTCCTGTGCTAAATGAGGGCGTGAGAGTTTTTAATAAAAAAGGAGAATTCATTAATACAATCCATAAGGAAGGAAGGGGACCGGAAGAGTACGGACGATATTTAAAAAATAACATTGACCATGTTACCGGAAATATTTATATACAAGGGAGTAGAATAATTATTGAATATAAATATAATGGAGATTTTGTACGAAAGATAAATCTCCCGGAGTATTCAATGGGAGATACTGTAAGATTCGTTTTTTTCAGAGATTTTGGTAATTATCTTCTAATTACCTCTGATCTTGCTTTAAATTCTAGATATTCAGCATTTGTTACTGATACAATATTTAACATTATTATGAAAATTGAATACCCTAAAGAAGAGCAGGAGTTTGTAAAAAAAATTAACTATCGACGACCTCCTTCTACTGATCCGAGGATATTTAGATATGGGGATAAAATCAGAATAATTAATGGTCATAATAAAAACATATTGAGTATAAACAAAGATTTGTCAATTGATACCGCTTTCATATTAAACTATGGGAAATATGATGCTAAAAATTCAAAAACCCCACTTAATCCAGATTCTCCATACTTATGGCAAAGATTAGATGCTTTTGAAAGTGATGATTATCTATTTTTAATGATGCACGTTGGTACTCTATTAAAAAAACCAACCATTTTATTAAATGTAATGGGTAAAGAATTTAATTACAACCATTCGTGCTCTTTTTTTAATAAGAAAACAGGCAAATACACCTTTTTAGATCAACCCATACCATACCAACTTGGTTTTAATGAGGATTTTGAAGGAGGGCCGGCATTCTGGCCAAAATACGTTAGTGCCGATAATTATATGATCTCTATTATATCAGCCTTCGAGTTTAAATCTTTTGCAGATAAAAATAATGTGTCTCAAAAGTATAAAGCTCTGGCAGACAAGCTCAAAGAGTCAGATAACCACATATTGATAAAGGTAAAACTAAAAGGTGATAATTAAGCAAAATTCCCACAATCACCAATTTTCTATAGAAGGAAAGCCACACTCTCCGTGGCCTGTAAAATAAAAATCCTCCGCAAAAATGAGGGCAACGTGCAAAATATGTGTTCCAGCATTAACGCTTATTTTCACTATATTTGTTTCGAAAAACTTAATCCTATGAATAAAAATCTGCTTACACTCATAATAACACTGGCCGGGTTGATGGCAATTACCGGCACCGCTTTTGCCCAAAATGAGAACGAAGAGCTGCTCAATGAGGTTAAATCTCTCAAAAGGCAGGTAGATGGGTACAGACACACACACGATTTGATAATTAAAAAGGTGGATGATCTTATGTGGCATAATATGCTTGGAGATATTGCCTTTGTAGACAAAGTGAGGTTAGCGGGGCCGCCAAGGTGGAAACCGCTTCGTGAAGATGATCGTTTTGCGGCAAATCCGCTGCAGTTCTACTGCTATGTTTTTGTTCCTAAATCTGTTAATCCAAACAAAAAGTACCCTCTAATAGTACTCCCTCACAGCGGAATTCACGCAGATTTCTCTACCTACTATGCACATATCGTAAGAGAATTTATCGCACAACAATATATTGTAGTATCTGCAGAGTACAGGGGAAGTACCGGGTATGGCAAAGCAACCTATGAGAACATAGACTACGGAGGGTTGGAGAATGAAGATGTAATGGTAAGCCGCGACTATATGGTAGAGAACTACGACATTGTAGATTCAACCAGAGTCGGGATAGTTGGCTGGAGCCACGGCGGGATGATCTCTCTTATGCATATATTGAGGCATCCCCAGAAATACAATGTCGCATTTGCCGGAGTTCCGGTTAGCGATCTTGCAAACAGACTCGCCTCCCATACCCCGGAGTACAGTGCAAATTTCACTGCAAAATATCACATCGGAGAGTCAATTGAAGAGAACCCTCAGGAGTACAAAAGGAGATCTCCATCTACCTACGCCAAAGAGCTTACAAAACCGCTCCTTATTCACACCAACACCAATGATAACGATGTTTATGTAGAGGAGGTGCTTCTGATGATAGATTCTCTTAAGGCTCACAATCGTCAATTTGACTACAAAGTGTTTGAGAACTCCCCCGGAGGACACGGGTTTGACAGAATTGACACTAAAGTGGCTACCGATATCCGTTTTGAGATTCATAAATTTCTGGAGAGATACCTCTCCCCTGCAAAACCTTTCAAGAGCCCTTCTCAGATGAGAAAAGCTGCCTACAGGTTTTAAACATAGTTAACTGAACCAAATAAAAGAGCAGTATAATTGCAACTTAGATGTACAAAAAAACACTTTACGATTCACTTAAAGAGGACATAAGATATCAGGAGGGGCTCAAAGCCTGTATCAATTGCGGCACCTGTACAGCGATATGTCCTGCTGCAGGAGTCTCAGACTATGATCCAAGAGAGGTAATGGATATTGTTCAGAATGAAGATGAAGAGGAGTTGAAGAAGTTACTTAGTTCCGATACCATCTGGAGGTGCGGTGAGTGCCTCTCTTGTAAAACGAGATGTCCTCGAAACAATACACCCGCATACGTTATACAGTCACTGAGGGCTCTCTCAATAGAGAGCGGGCTTTTCCGGGAGAGCCACCAGGGGAGAATGCAGAGAGATATTATGCGAACGATGAGTGACCATATGCTTGAGTATGGCTACTGTGTCTATTTTGACGGAATAGATACAGATAAATTCCCGGAGCAGGGACCGGTATGGGATTGGATAAAAGAGAACAAAGAGAAGGTTCTCGAGAGGTTGGGATGCAGCTATAAACAGGATCGGGCAGGCTCCCTTAGGGCGATTCCTAAAAGCTCGCTTGACGATCTTAAGGCAATATTTAAGGAGACAGGGGCAATGGCGAGATTTAAAAAACTGGAGGAGTTGTAATGAGTAATTTAATTGTACCGGTAAAAAACCTTGAGTGGCAAAAATATCAGAAAGAGATTGCCAATGACCACTACTATCTCGCCAGAAGCTGTATCAGGCAGAATGTATTCCCTGCCGCAGAGGATATCTTTATGAAAATATTAAGAGAAGAGCTTGGTAAAGACATCTTTGACGACCCTGCTCAAACCACCTGCACCGGAATTGCATATCATAGTGGTTTAATCCCTTTTGAGACTACAATGACTGTCGTGGCAAGGCAGTTTTCGCTAATGCAGGATGCAGGATATGAAAATTTCGTATGCTCTTGTGTTACTTCGTTTGGGATATACTCCGAGGTTATTGAGACTTGGCACCATTTTCCCGAAACACTGGCAAAAACCAGGGAGCAGCTATTAAAATCTACAGGAAGGGTCTTCGAGATTCCAAAAAATGTTGTTCACGCCAGTGATCTTATTTTCAAATTCAGAGAAGAGCTCTCTAAAAAATTAAAATACAGATTAGTAAATAAGGAGACGGGGAAACCCCTAAAAGTCGTAGACCATATAGGCTGCCACTATGCAAAAATATTTCCGGAGAAGGGTATTGGCGGAGCAGAGTATCCATATGTTCTGGCCGGACTGACAGACGAATTTGGCGGAGAGCAGGTTAACTATCCTGAGAGGAGGCACTGTTGTGGTTTCGGATTCCGGCAATATCTTTTAAAAGAGAACAGAGGATACTCTGTTACAAATTCAAAGATCAAGTTTGACTCTATGAAGCCTTATAAGCCGGATCTTATTATTGGCAACTGCCCCGGTTGTACATTCTTCCTTGACAGGTGGCAGTATGTTATAGCCGAGATGGAGGGAATTACATACGGAGAGGGTGGCTTCGGGATACCATCTCTCACCTATGAAGAGATTACGGCACTACTACTGGGTTATAATCCGTGGGATATCGGACTTCAGGTTCACCAGGTGGCAGTAGAACCATTGCTGGATAAAATTGGTATAGAGTATGTTAAATCTGAAAAATATCTTGGATTGAACGGTGAGGATATCGGAGAGCCACAAAAACCGAAAGTTCTAATGCAATAAAAGCATAGTTTTTGAACAACGGCTTCATTTTATACATAACTTCGCCATCTCTTTTTAAAAAATAATTCAGTTTTGGAGTTAATGATTATAGTGTTCATTGTTGGCTATGTCTGTATAGCTATGGAACACAAGATTAAAATTGATAAGGCAGCCGTTGCACTGCTTATGGCCGGAGTAATGTGGGTTATTTACATTGTTCTTACCCCTCTGGCTGCTTCCGGAGAGAACTCAACCTCATTTGCAGAGTTTATAGCTAACAATCAACATCTAAAAGATCTCTCTATTATTGAACAGAGCCGTAGATTTATTGTTGATTTTCAGCTGATTGAATATTTGGGAGATGTATCCTCAACCCTCTTTTTCCTTATTGGGGCAATGACAATTGTAGAGCTTATCGATGCAAATCACGGGTTTGATATTATTACCCGTAAAATTCAGACAAAGGATAAAAGGAAATTGCTTTGGATTATTGCGGGAATTGCTTTTGTAATGTCATCTGTACTGGATAACCTCACCACATCCATTGTTATGGTTACGCTTGTCAAGAAGATGATTCCAAATTACAAAGAGCGGTGGGTTTTTGCCAGTATGATAATTATTGCTGCAAACAGCGGCGGTGCGTGGTCTCCAATTGGTGACGTCACAACCATTATGTTGTGGATAAAAGGGCGGATATCTTCACTCCCTCTAATAAAGTCACTTCTGTTACCAAGTTTAATCTCTACATTGGTACCCCTCATTTTCGTAACAAGACTGCTCAAAGGCGGAGCCCAAAATGTATTGAAAAAGGCAGTAACTACTGTCAAAGAGGATGCTATCGGGAGAAGGGAGAGCATTACAATTCTTGTAATTGGGGTTTTGGCACTTCTGTTTGTTCCGGTGTTCAAATATTTTACCGGACTTCCACCTTTCCTTGGAGTGCTTACATCTCTTGCTATAATCTGGATATATACAGAGATCCTTTTCAGTCGTGCCAGATTCAAAGACTCCCTAAAAAACAGGGTAACTACAGTTATAAAAAAGATTGACACAACCACAATACTCTTCTTCCTGGGAATACTTCTCTCTGTGTTATCTCTTCAGGCAACAGGAGTTTTAAATATTGTCGGAAATTTTCTGAATGAAAAGACTCAGAATATATATCTTATAGATATGGCCATTGGAGCTCTCTCATCTGTAGTGGATAATGTTCCTCTGGTTGCTGTTGCAATGGGTATGTACCCGGTTATTGATCCTGCAACACTCTCCACTATAGCCAATCCTGAATTTATGCAGAACTTCGTTATGGATGGAACCTTCTGGCAATTTTTAGCTTACTGCTCCGGAGTTGGAGGATCTATGCTGATTATTGGCTCTGCTGCAGGGGTGGTAGTTATGGGGCTGGAGAAGATAAGATTCAATTGGTACCTCAAACACATCTCTCTTTTAGCAGTTGCAGGATATGTTGCCGGTGCATTAACATATATAGCATTCAATTGATAAGATTTAACATAATCATCCTAAAATGATTGTACCCTCCCCAGAGAGCAATATAACATTAAATCTTGTTCTCCTAATTGTGGTTTTAGTACTGATGACAGTAGTCTACCCTATTGCCGGTTATTATCAAAGCAAGAGGCTGCGAGACCAAATGGTTAACAGGGTCTATAACAAAATATTATGGTACAGATCTTCAATCATCTGGAGTTGGGTCCCCACTTTAGCAATTATGTTTCTGGTTTTAATATCCGGATTCAACCTGGCAGATCTTGGCTTCGTAACACCATCGGCACAAATTAACAGGGTCGGCAATATCTGGTTTTACGGAGCTCTCGCAGGAGCAGCAATATATTTTATATATAGTTTATACGCAATTTTATCGTTCCGCCTAAGTAATAAAATTCGCCTGGAGCACGCAGATAAAATCCCCGCCGCTATGAGGATGATGCTTCCGGTTTCAATTAAAGAGAAGAGGGCGTGGACTCTGCTTGCAATATCTGCAGGCATCACGGAGGAGATAAACTACAGGGGATATCTGTTCTTTGCAATTCCACTAATCTTTCCCCGGGTAAGTGGTTTGGCAATCATTGGAGTCACCTCGCTGCTCTTTGCAATTGGACACATATATCAGGGCAAAGAGGCTTTTAAACCGGCTCTAGCAGGAGTTGCAATCGGCACAATCTTCTATCTTACAGGCTCTATCTACCCTGTAATAATTATCCATATTGCACAGGATTTGGTAGCAAAAGAGCTCCTAAAAGAGGAGGATTAAGTACCACTTTTTTCATACCTTTGTTATCTATATGAAACAATCGGACAATGGATAATTTTTTCAATATATCATACTGCTCGGACAGATACCAGTACACTATGGGAAAAACCTTTTTTGACAAAGGGTTTCAAAACAAAAGAGCTGTCTTCAATCTTTTTTACAGAAGTGCCCCGGATAAAAACAACTGGGCTGTGGTGAGCGGCATTGAGGAGGCTGTAAAAATGATATCCGGTTTGGGTAGTGCAGATGAACCTTTTTTTGAGAGGTTCTTGCCCGGAGAGGAGTACAGAGAGTACCGGAGATACCTCTCCCAAATGAAATTTACCGGAAGTGTATATGCTATGCAGGAGGGTGAGATTGCTTTTCCCACCCAACCCATAATTACTGTAGAGGGGCCACTGATTGAGGCTCAACTTCTTGAGACACCTCTTTTATCAATAATGAATCACCAGATGGCAATTGCCACAAAGGCCTCCCGCGTCACCAGGTCTACCAATAAACCTGTAAGTGAATTCGGTTCCAGAAGAGCACACGGACCCTGGGCAGCTGTTTACGGAGCTAAAGCTGCCATCATCGGAGGGTGTCTTAACTCATCCAACATAATCACCGGTGATATTTTCGATATTGACTCAACCGGCACAATGGCACACAGCTTTATAAATGTATTCGGCTGCACAATCGCCGGAGAGCTGGAGGCGTTCAATACATACATAAAGAGCCACTACGGAGAGCCTCTGGTACTTCTGGTAGACACATACGACACTTTAAGGTGTGGATTAAAAAATGCAATCCGAGCCTATCTGGATAACGGAGTTGACGATAGCTACACCAACAGCTATGGCATTAGGCTGGATAGCGGAGACCTTGCATATCTATCATCGGTTTGCAGAGAGGAGCTGGACAGAGCGGGGCTTAAAAGATGTAAGATATTTGCAACCAACTCACTGGACGAATATATTATTGCAGAACTTGAGCGTCAGAATGCTAAAATTGACGCATACGGAGTGGGTGATGCCATTGCCACAAGCAAACACAACCCCTGCTTTGGGAATGTATATAAGTTAGTTGAGATTGATAATGAGCCGGTCCTAAAAAGATCCGAGGATAAAAGTAAAGCTATTAACCCGGGATTTCAGATTACCTTCCGGATAATTCGAAATGGTATGTTCAAGGCAGATATTACCTGTCTCAGAGGTGACTCTCTCTCAAAAAAAATTGAGAACAGAGAGTTTATAACTATCCGAGATGAGTTTGACGACACAAAAGCAACATCATTTGAGAAAGACAGCTATGACTTTAAACCTCTTCAGAGTCTCATAATAAAAGATGGAGAGGTGGTGTTGGTTCGTAAACCTATTCAACAAAGACGAGAGTATTATCTGCACAACCTTGGATCACTGAACGAAACGCAGAAGAGATTAATAAACCCTCACTACTATAAAGTGGACATTTCAGATGACCTTTATGATTTGAAAAACAACCTTATAAACTCTCTTGTAAAAGAGATTAAAGATTTTTATGATACCAAACAATAAAAAAAGAGCACACCTGGTCGTAGATATGTTATACGACTTTATTAACGGATCTCTGGCCTGCCAAAATTCATTTAATGCAGTTAAGAGAAGCATAGAGTATATTAATGAGAATCCGGATCAAATTGTGGTATATATTGCAGATTCACACCCTCGTAACCACTGTTCCTTTATCGAAAACGGTGGTATTTGGCCTCCTCACTGCATAGTTGGCACCAAGGGGCATCAGGTTCACGAAGATTTTTATAAACTGGTAATCCGGCCACAGAGCAGGCCTAACAAACTAAACATTCTTCGAAAAGGGGAGAACCCTTCTCAGGAGCAGTACTCCGGCTTTGAGGCAAAATCTCGTTTTGCTGTTAAGTTGGGAGAGTTCCTCATATCTGAGGGGGTTTCAGAGGTAGTTATAAGTGGTATTGCAACAGAGTATTGTGTAAAAGAGACCGCAATTGATCTGCTGGCTGCCGGGTTCATCGTATATGTTGTTAAAGATGCTCTCTCATATGTAGATGAAAAGGGACATTTAGAGACAATAGATGAGCTCTTGAAACGAGGTGTAAATTTTATCTGACAACATTTCCCACACAAAAACCTAACCCTGTTAACACTTAATTTTATGGTATATATAGGACTTGATCTAGGCGGTACAAAAATCTCGGGGGCACTATTCACAGAGAATAATACAATGTTGTTAAGCGAAACCCTCTATCTGGAGGGTAGGGTTGGTGACGAAGTTGCAGAGCAGATCTTTACTCTTTGCGATAACCTTCTTTTTAAAGGTTCAATCGGGAGTGACCACAAAAAGAGTATAGGTATATGTGTCCCAGGAATTGCGTACTCAAAGAGTGGCAATGTATGGGCTCCAAACATCCCCGGCTGGGAGAACTACCCACTTAGAGAGAGACTTTTTGATCGTTTTCCCAACTCTACGGTTATGGTAGAGAGTGACCGAACCTGTTATATTTTGGGAGAGGTGAGCCAGGGAGTCGCAAAAGGGTGCGAGAATGCGGTTTTTATTGCAGTTGGTACGGGAATTGGTGCCGGTATCCTAATTGACGGAAGGGTTCTTCACGGTGCATCCGATATTGTGGGGGCTACAGGATGGATGGCACTAAAGCCACCCTATAACAAAGAGTGGGACAGTTGCGGCTGCTTTGAGAGTCACGCATCCGGTAGCGGAATTGCAACCCAGGCAAAAAAGATATTATCAAGCAGAGTTTCTCAGGGAACCTACAATGGCCATCTTTCAAAATACCCTATAGACTCTATCACCGCATACGAAGTTTTTGCCGCTTTAAAGAGTGGTGACCCAATTGCCAAGGAGGTGCTGGATACTGCTATAGAGATGTGGGGAATGGCTGCCGCCAACTTTGTAAGTCTGTTCAATCCGGAGATGATAATCTTTGGAGGCGGAGTCTTTGGCCCTGCAGCTTCATTTATTGATGAAATCTACACGGAGGCAAAAAAATGGGCTCAGCCCATAGCAATAAAACAGTGTCGCTTCGCTGCTACTTCGCTGCCGGAGAGTGCCGGTCTATACGGAGCCGGGGCAATAGCCAGAATTGGATATATCAACAGTACCAAAATATAAACACCAGACCCTTAAAAAATTATATATGGAAAAAGAGATAAAAAAACCCTTCGTACTTGCTGCCGGATTTACGGGGATGATCTTCTTTGGCGTTGCATTTGTGATTATGGGCGCTGTCCTCCCCTCCCTTATTAAAAAATTTGCCCTGGACACATCTGCAGCCTCTACCCTTGCAGGATTACTTCCGTTAGGTGTGCTGTTGGGCTCACTGCTTTTTGGCCCTGTAATAGACCGTTTCGGATACAAATGGCTCATTATTTCGTCCAGTATTGTAACAATTTCGGGTTTGCAGATGCTGGCTTTTGTAGATGGTATTACGATGGTCCGCTTCTCAATCTTCCTTATAGGGTTTGGAGGAGGAGTTCTTAATGGTCTCACAAATGCTCTGGTTTCAGACATCTCTTCCGATAGAGAGAGAGCCTCCAATCTCAGTATCCTGGGGGTCTTCTATACTGTGGGGGCAATTGCAATTCCGCTTCTGTTTGCAACCCTCTCAAAAAATATCCCGTACACCTCAATAATTAGCGGAGCAGGAGTCATAATGTACATCTGCGTACTCTATTTTACAATGGTAACCTTTCCAAAAGCGAAGTTCAAACAGGGGTTTCCTATTGGTAAGATAATATCAATGGCAAAAGAGCCCGCAATACTTCTGCTCAGTTTTACTCTCTTCTTCCAAAGCGGGCTTGAGGGTATAAGTAACAACTGGATTCCTACCTACCTTGAAAGCGAAGCGGGAGTAGACCCACAACAAGCTATGCTGGCCCTTACATCAATAATAGTGGGAATTGGAGTGGGCAGGCTTGTATTGGGTGTGCTTCTGAGAGTTCTGTCAAAAACTCTTATTCTCATTATCAGTATGGTAATATCTGCTCTGGGAATTACGATTATTACACTAATCCCCGGTTTTACCACAGCTCTGGCGGGTACATTTATGATGGGTCTTGGGTTTGCATCTACATTCCCAATAATTTTAGGTGAGATCGGACAAAAATACAAAGAGATCTCCGGAAGTGCATTTAGCTTTGCACTGGTAATTGCCCTTACCGGCAACACGCTTATTAATCTGTTGGTCGGGGTAGTATCTCTGGGTAGTTTTCATCTGATAGTAATCGGCTCTGCTGCTGCAATCATTATACTCTACCTGACCAACCTCTCCTTAACGAACAGAAAAATTACTTTTAATAAATAACACCAAAAAAATTATGTTAGCACTTGATTGGTTAAAAAACGCAAGGGATGTGATGTCCCGTATTGAAGAGAGTCAACTCGAAAACATTAAAAAGGCCGCCACATTAATGGCAGATTCTATAGAACAGGGCAGATGGGTACACACCTTTGGTTGCGGACACGCCACTATCCCGGTTGAGGAGATGTATCCCCGAATTGGTGGTTTTGTGGGTTTTCACCCTATAGTTGAGCTTCCCCTCACCTTCTTTACAAAGATTACCGGAGAGATGGGAATCCATCAGTTCCTTTTTCTGGAGAGAGCAGAGGGTTATGGCAATGCCATTATGAAGTCATACAACTTTGACAGCAGAGATACAATGTGGATCTTCTCCCATACCGGAATCAATAATGTCAATATTGATGTAGCATTGAAGGCGAAGGAGCTGGGAATGAAAGTTATTGTTTTTGGATCTGCAGCTGAATCTGCCGATAAAAAGACAAGGCACTCTTGCGGCAAAACTCTTTTTCAGATTGCCGACCTGGTTGTTGACTCCTGTGCACCACTTGTAGATGCAAGTGTTCCGTTAAAAAACCACATAGACAAAGTGGGTCCGGTTTCAACTCTTGCTTTTATAACTTTGGTATGGATGACAGTTACTACAACAGCCGAAATTCTTGCAGATAGAGGGGTTAAGCTCTATATTCACCCATCACATAATGTGCCGGGAGATACTACTGCTCACGACAGACTGGACTCCTGTATTGCAGAGTACAAGAGTAGGGTTGCAGGGGTATAGCCTGCTCCCAAACTTATTATTGGAATAATTTTTGTATGTTTGCGGGTTGTTATGAGCAGACATAGAGACAATTTGAGAAGTTTTGTAATGGGCATTACGGCTTTTATAGCCGTAATGCTCTTGTACATACCTGCTCAATCCCGCGACTATTGGGTAACAATTTCAAAAGTGGATACTCTTAAACAAAAGTCCGACACACTTACTAAGCAAACAGATACATCAAAAATAGTATCTGACTCTACTCTTCTCTCGGCAAAGGAGCTTAAATTACAAGCCAAAGAGGCTAGATACAAAGAGAGGGTTAAAGAGAGGGAGATCAAAGACAGCATAAAGGCGGTTAAGGACAGTATTCGCTGGTCGGTACCCAGAATGTTGGATACATATATAGTAGACGACTCTCTTAAATACAAAAGACTCATCACCTGGAATCAGGATAGCTATCTAAATAAGATAACTTTTGTTAATCCTGACACCACCTACAGGGAAAACTTTAATGACTATACCTTTATGAGGAGAGATGTGGGAGCTGCCTATCTCGGTGTTGCCGGCTCTGCAACTCAGCTTCATAACTATTTTGAAAGAGAGAAGCTGGATATTTTTGAGCCTTTTGAACCATATCTGGTATATAGCAACACACCGTCAAATCTTCGTTTCTACAACGTAAAAACCCCCTATACAGAGTTTGGCTACTGGGGAACTCTTTTTGCCAACAGAGAGAAAGAGGAGAGCAATATTAAAATTCTTCACTCTCAGAACGTCTCACCCGCATTCAATATTACCTTCTCATATCAAAGATTCGGCGGAAAAGGTCTTCTCGGAAGAGAGTCTACAGACAACAGAACACTTGCTCTCTACGCAAACTATCTGGGAAGACGATATGTAATGCACTCCGGGTTTATCTCTCAAAGTGTTAAGAGGGAGGAGAATGGAGGAATTATTGATGACACAATGGTAACAGATACCACTGTAGAAGACTCAAAAACACTTGAATACAGATTGGAATCTGCAGATAACCTCCTTAAAAGAAAAACTTTTTTTCTGACCCACTCCTACGGAATACCAATCAGGATATTTAAGAGTGATACCCTCAAATCGGGAGAGGGAACAACTACATACTTTGGACACTCATTTGAATACTCCACATACAGCAAGAAGTACACAGACGAAATTGGTCTTACCGATTCTATTGCAAGAGCGTTATACAACAATATGTTCTTAATGTCCCCGACAACTACATACGACTCAATCCGGGTCAATAACATAGATAACCGGTTTTTTATAAGGCTTCAACCCTGGGCAAAAGAGGCTATAATCTCCAGGTTAGATGGTGGTATTGGATACCAGATCCTTGGCATCTATAACTTCCGCCCGGAATTTTACATCAGCAATAAATCTAACATTGTACATAACAATGTCTATCTCTATTTTGGTGCTGATGGTAACTTTCGTAAATATTTCCGATGGGATGCATTTGCCCGTTACTACCTATCCGGTTATTATGCAAACAATTTTATGTTGGATGCAAAAGCCGGTTTATCATTATATCCGCACAAAGAGGGCATTCACTTAACAGGCAGATTCCTGTTGGAGAATAGAAGAGCAAGTTGGTTTTCCAACTCTTACTACTCAAACCACTACAGTTGGGAGAGTAACTTTTCCAATATAACAGAGACTAAGATTGAGGGTCATCTTAAAATGCCCAAATATCAGTTAAGTCTCTTTGCAGGATACTCATTGATAAACAACCCAATTTACTATGGTATGCAGGGTATTGCGGCACAACATAATAGTTTGATTCGAATACTCTCTGCCTACATTCAGAAAAATTTCACAATAGGATTTCTACACCTGGATAACAGGGTACTATATCAGATGACCTCAAACAGCGAGGTATTCCCGCTACCGGCAATAAGTGCAAATCTAAGATATTATATGCAGTTCCAGCTTGTTAAGAATGTTCTTACAGCTCAGCTGGGTGCAGATATTACATTCCATAGTGAATACTACTCTCCGGCATACAGCCCTGCACTTGGCATATTCCACAATCAGAACGACAGAAAAATCGGTAATTATCCCTATATAGATGCATTTGTCAACCTGCAGTGGAAAAGAACAAGCATATTTGTAAAATATGTCAATGCTACCCAAGGGTGGCCCGATGGCGATTATTTCTCTGCACACCATTACATAAGGCCCGAAAAAGCTATCAAATTCGGAATACACTGGCCATTTTATGTAAAATAAAAAATCTGCCCTATGAGGCTCATTTTAAAATACATATCAATCTTCGTTCTCCTGTTTGCTCTCATCATTATATCATCTACCAAAGAAGATATAATCACTGACAGAGATCCCGTTATTCTTGAAGGAACAGAATTCAAAGCAATTATCAATATTCAAGGGGGTATCTTTCTCAAAAGCGGACACCCTGTTGGGTTTCACTTCGATCTTTTAAATCGCTTCTCAGAGCATCAAAGGTGCATTATAAAGATAAAACCTGTAACCGATTGCAATCCCTGGGAGGAGCTTGCTCTGGGGCGGGTAGACATTGTAGTTGCAAATGCCGGCAATGACACCATTCCCGACGACTACTCCCATCTGTTTATCTCTAGTCTTGAATTAAATGAGTTCGAGCAGGTTTGGGTTGTTACGAAAGAGAATTACAATCTGCTTCAAAATATGAACTACTGGTTCGGTTACTTTCAGAACTCAAAAGATTACAGAACTTTAGTCAATAATTATTACAGAACTTATACCCGTGTAGATTTCACCGGCGGTGCGGTATCTAAACTCTCTCCATATGACTCAATTATTAAGAGTTACTCCTCGTCAATAGGTTGGGACTGGAGGTTATTGGCATCCCTAATATACCAGGAGTCTAAGTTCTCTATGGGCGCCAAATCCAAAAGAGGGGCTTACGGACTTATGCAGATACGCAGTGCAACCGCAAAACAGTTTGGCATCGAGAATATTTATGATCCCGAACAGAATATTAAAGCAGGGACCCTTATGATCAAAAGGCTGCTAAACCTTTACAAATCCGATGAAATAGATTCCGTTAACCGGGTTAAATTCGCTCTTGCAGCTTATAATGCAGGTGAAGGAAGGGTAGATGATATCCGTAGGCTGGCAGAGCACAAAGGTGCAAACCCAAATGACTGGGAGAGTACAAAGGAGATTATAACCCATATGAAAAACAGCGAAAAAATTCCTGATGGGATATTAAAGCTGGGAAATTTCAAGGGTACAGAGACTCTTAAATTTGTAGAAGAGGTTCTTGACAGATATGAGAATTACAAGGTTTTAGTGAGATAACCCCGGGCATAGACTCTATTTCACCCTTAATGTCTTTTCCGGGCTCACTTTAGCTATAAAGAAAGAGGGTATCATTAGAAGCATAGTTATAAGAACCAAAGCTCCTGCATTAAGAAATCCTATTTTAATCCAGCTGATATAGATTGGAACGTGATCTACAAAGTAGTTTACAGGGTCAAGCGGTATGATTTCAAATCTCTTCTGAATTGAAGCTAAAATCAGGGCAATTACATTACCTGTAACCATTCCTATAATAACCAAATAGAGAGCACGTATTAAGAAGACCTTGTGTATTCCCGAATCTTTCATACCTAATGCTTTAAGCAATCCAATCATAGAGATTTTCTCAAAAAGCAGAATCAGTAACCCCGATATCATATTGAAACCTGCGACCGAAAGCATAAGCAACATAACAACCAGAACATTAAAATCCAGGAGTGTGAGCCAATCAAACAGATGAGGAAAGAGTTCGTCTACTCTTGTAACAAAAACAGAGTCATCTCCCTTTGAGTTATCAATTATCGCCTCAACCAACGCAGAACTCCTCTTAATATCCGACCCTTTTTTAAGCTTAATCTCAATGCCGGAGAGCTCATTTTCATTCCATCCATTAACCGATTGTATTTGTGAAAGAGATGTTATTATCAGACTCTTGTCAATATCCTCCAGCTGAGCATTGTAAATACCGGTAAGGGTAAATTTCCGGATTTTTACATTGTTGTCTATAAAATACAACATCAGCTCATCTCCAACTTTGAAATCCAGCATTTTGGCAAGCCGAAGCGAGATTAAAATCTCCCCCACAGAGAGTGTATCAGACACATTTGGAACTCTTCCCTGATGAATCACAGAGTTGAAGAAATCCCAGTTAAAGCTAGAGTCAACCCCTTTTACAAGAACACCCTGTATCTGATCTTCACTCTTAATTATTGCAGAACGATATGCATATGGCTGTATTGATGATACCTCACGCATATCCTCAATCTCACCCAAAAAAGAGAGGTTGCGCTTTATGGGAAAAAGATTTGTCGTGCTCTCTGTACCCGGGCTATGAAGCAGAAGTTCACCCGAAAACCCTGCAGCTTTCTCTTTTATCTCCTTCTTAAAACCATCCGAAATTGAGATTGCCAAAACCATTACCATTATACTAACGGCAACGGATACTCCGGCTATAATTGCACTCCCCTTACCAAGCCCGCCCCTATGCGAGCCGTTACCCCACAATGTTTTTGCAATAAATAAATTTGTATTCAATAATTAAAAAATATTATTATATTTGCGTACTGTTAGTCATTACTTAACCTAATTACTTAACTTCGGCCTCTGTAATCCAAAAGATTGCGGAGGTTTTTTTATAGATATCTCGGCCCTCCCAGAATTTGAGTAATCCTCTCCATCCTGTCATAAATCTTTGTATTTCCGCTATTTCTGTAGATAAAACTGAGAAGCTCTGCATAAATTGTAACCAGGGCCCTCTCCTGCTCAACCTTTAGAGATTCCGGGTTGTACTGCATACCGATATCCTCGAAAAACTGAACCAGAGTATCTTCAAGAAATATTGAACCCTGCTTGAAGATATTCAGATAGAACATAATCTTATTGTCATTATCCAGATAAACCGGTACAAAACCACCTGTAAAGCAGAGGGGATAAATAGGCAAGCCTGCCGATCTTGAAAGAAGGAAGTAGATTAGGGTTATTGAAACCGGATTCCCTGCTCTGGAGAGCAGAACTCTGTCTACAAGAGCACTCTCTTCCGATTGAATCTGAGTATCTGTATGATGGAACCGGAATCTGCGAAAAAATATGTAGTTAAAGATCTTTACACTCTCCACCGGAGTTTTATCTCCGGAGATCTCCAGATTTAGCTCCTCTGTGAGATTCTCAAGGGTGCTGTTGTAGATAATCTCCTCTGCGGTAGTGTCTGCAGCCTTTGAAACAAGAAAAAGCCCTTTACTTAAAAGCGGTTGGGGGCTCTCCAATAACTTATCTAACCTCTCCAGCGCAATATCGGTTTTTACCTCCTCCAGAAAATCCAGATATGAATCTCTTTTATGAACAGGTGCCTCAGGGAGCCAATATCTCTCTATCTGTTCAATTGCATCCTCTCCCCGCTCTATGAGTCGACCTCTCACTGCATCCCTTACAATGTAGTCTGTATCATCCATTAAGGAGATTAAAGAGATTAGTTCGCTATCCGGTTTCATATTCTATCCAGAGATAATTGTATTAGTTCTCTAATGTAGCTACCGTAATTTGGCTGACTTTCGTGCAGATGCCTGTTTGCGATTATGCAACAAACAGTTGCCGCTTCGTGCCCCAGCAGAGTAGACAATCCGGCAATAGCAGAGCCCTCCATCTCGAAATTTGTAATTCGCTCATCATTAAACCTGAACGACTCCAGCTTTGAGATCATATCCGGCATAGCCAACGGAAGTCGTAACACCCTTCCCTGTGGAGCGTAAAAGCCCGATGCCGATATTGTAACTCCTTTAATAGTAACATCTTTAAAAGCCTCTATAATAGAGTTGGCCGCCTTTGCAAAATAGGGTGATGGCAAAGTATTAAGCCAACCGGTATGCTTGACAAAAGCATCCTCCATATCTTTTATGGTTACCCTCTCTCTCCCCTGGTACCAATTAAGAAGCCCGTCGCATCCCACCGAGATGTGAGAGAGTACAAAAGAGCCCAACGGGATATCCGCTTGAATTGCACCCGATGTTCCGATTCTTAGAATCCTTAGCCTTTTATGTTCAGTTTTTGGCTTTCTGGTGTTAAAGTCTATATTGGCAAGAGCATCAAGCTCGTTGAGGACTATATCTATGTTATCTGTTCCAATTCCGGTAGAGAGGACTGTAATCCTTTTGCCTTTGTAACTGCCGGTGACTGTAACAAACTCTCTTGAAGAGCGGGTAAACTCTTTTGAATCAAAGAAAGAGGAGACAAGCTCCACCCTGCCAGGATCTCCAACCAGAATAACAGTGTCTGAGAGCTCCCGGGGTTTAATGTGAAGATGAAACACAGAGCCGTCGCTGTTGATTATAAGCTCTGATGGTGCAATTGCATTCATTTTTTATATCATTAAGAGACAAAAATAGCCATTTATTTTATACTTTTACGCAAAATTCAATCCATATGATACAACGAGTTCAGACTTTATTTCTTCTTGCCGCATCGGCCCTTCTTTTCACAATGTTCTTCGGCACAATGGTCACATCTTCACAGGAGAGTGTTAAGTACAGTCAAGTAACACCTCTTCTGATAATGAACATTGTAACATTCTCTATGGCGTTTGTATCAATTTTTCTTTACAAGCAGAGAGTTATTCAGATAAGAGTCTCCGTATTTAACAGTGTAATACTTTTGGCGTTTCAGGGGTGGATTTTATGGATGTTCTTTAACCGTCCACAAGGAAGTGCCTTCTCTGTAAGCGCTCTATTCCCATTAGTTGCAGCCATACTCTCAATAATTGCAATGAGGTATATTGCCAGAGACGAAGCGATTGTGAGATCTACCAGTCGTTTAAGAAAATCCGGGCGCGCAAGAAAATAGCCTTTACTTCTCGCTGCAGTATTTCTTTATTACACTATAGGCATCTGTAATGCCAAGCTCTCCCGCTTTACTCATATCCAGACACCCCTTCTCTCTATCCTGAAGGTAGATATGAACCAACCCTCTGTTATAATATGCCTCACCCATATAAGGGAAAATCTCAATTGCTTTTGAATATTGCAAAATAGATTCGGGAAGATCGTCCGAGAGACAGTAAAGATTACCCAGGTTATAATAGACATAAGGGAAGCCCGGCGAAAGAGAAGCTGCTTTTTTCATATCGTGAATAGCGGCTGTATAGTCGTAACTTCTGGTAACATTCTCTTTAACCTTTGCCCTTGTTGCTCCCGAATTATCCAGAGTAAGAACCTGTACATTGCTCTCTATTGAAGAGATAAAATCTATCATCTCAGATTGAAGTGCCCCTCTGTTAATGTAGTAGAAAGTCTGCTCGGGCTCCATCTCAATCGCCTGACTGTAACACTCAAGAGCAGTATTAAACTGCTTATTCCCCGACTCGAGAAGTGCTTTTGCAAACAGATTCAGCCCATCCTTACCCCTTCTTAAAGTGCTGTCTACACTATGGAGGTATCGTCGTTGAAGTTCGTAGGCAAATGTGCTTTGTGAAGATGATAGTGAGACTGGTACAGGCATAGATGTTATAAACTCAGATATGCCCCTATCTTCAAATCTCTTGTCCAATGCAATGAACTCCCGTTTCTCTGTATCTATCCTAAATTTTAAAAGGGGTTTGAGCCTGATATCAACATCCCGGTACTGAAGCAGCTCGTTATTAAAATCTTTTTTGGCAAAATCTGCATCCAGGGCAATAAGGTTATCAAATTTCCTGGTTGTATCTGCAAAGGCAGATGCCATTGAGGTATCTCTTTTCATTGCCCGGTACTCGCTCACCTTCTTTTGTGCTATGTCGTAATCGCTTTTGGCAGATGTAAACTGACCTAGTTGATTTTTAACATATGAACGGTTGACATAAGCATTTGCAAAATCCGGGTAGAGGTTAATTGCCGAAGAGTAATCATCCATCGCATCCCTGAAACGGCCCAACTGAACAAAAACTGAGGCTCTGTTATAGTAGGCAAGAACATTGTTGGGGTTTATGGCAATTACTCTGTCGTAATCATCTATTGCGTTATTGTAGTCGCCAATCTGAGAGCGAATAAGAGCCCTGTTATAGAGGGTTAGTGCATTACCGGGATCAAGCCTGAGGACACTCTCAAGATCCTTAAGGGAGCCCATTATCTCTTTGTTCTCATACCTTACCAAAGCCCTGTGAAACAGCGCAAAGGTGTTTACACTATCCAGCTCAAGTGCAGAGTTCAAATCATCAAGAGCACCTCTGTGATTCTTTTGCAACATATAGATTCTGGCTCTCCTTACATACCCCTCCGGATCAAATCTATTCAGACTTATTGCTGTGTTATAATCGTCTATAGCCTTTAGTGTATCCCCAAGAAAGAGGTAGCTTGCCCCCCTGTTGAGATATGCGTCTGCTGCCTTTGGCTCTTTCCTGAGAAATCGGTTAAAGTCTGCAACTGCCTTATCAAACTGCTGAGAGAGAAAATAGGTTACTCCCCGGCTAAAATAGAGACCCGTATATCCCGGGCGAAGATCTACAGCCTCTTCCAGATCCTTGATTGCAAGGTCGTACTTCCCTATCCGGCTAAGGGTGATAGCCCTGTAGTGATATGCCGGTGTATAGATGGGGTTGATTCTGATGGTTCTGTCGAAATCTGTTTGTGCCCCGTAGAAATCTCCAAGGTTGTACTTTGCGATTCCGCGAAAAAAGAAGGCTTCGTGGAGATTTGTGTCCAGCTGAGCTAAAATATTGAAGTGTTCAATAGCCTGACCATATTTTCCCTCAATAAGTGCCTGTCTTCCCCTTAAAAAGAACTGCTGTTTATCGTATTGTGCAAAAAGTGATGTTGCAACAAGAATCTTTAATACTAAAAGAAGAAGGAACCTATTCATATCTATTCTTATTTAATTTACTTTTTAAACCACTCCGGCACCGGCACCTTTCCCATAAGGCTCTCAATTGCAGCAGCCCGTGAATTTAGGTAGGCGGTAGGATTGTTTGCGGCTCTTCGCAACGGGTTTGGCAATGTTGCAGCAATAAGCGCGCTCTCTCTGGTTGTCAATTTCTGTGCCGTTTTATTAAATAGCTTCCCGGCAGCAGCCTCAGCTCCATACACACCTTTTCCCATCTCAGCTACATTAAGGTAGACCTCCATTATTCTCCTCTTCCCCCACACCAACTCAATTCCTAATGTAAAATATGCCTCAAGACCCTTTCTCACCCAGGAGCGGGATGGGAAGAGAAAAACATTCTTTGCAGTCTGCTGAGATATTGTACTTGCTCCCCTGAGCCTCTTTCCCCGCTTACCTGCATCAATTGCTTTGTCAATCTCTATCCAGTCGAACCCATTGTGCTCCATAAATCTGTTATCCTCAGAAGCAATAACTGCCATTACCATATTCCGTGAAATTTTGCTCAACGGAACCCATTTTTTCTCTGTTTTGAATCCATCATTACCAATGTTCTCTACCGAACGGATTGCCATCAATGGAGTGTACCAAACCGGCACCCATTTGAGAACAAGAATCCAAAAAGCAGATATTAAAAAAAGAGCGATGGGAAGATATATAAATATAAATTTAACAATGCTCAAAACTCTATTTTTTAGAGGATTAAGCTTTGAGCCCGTTTTTCTTCTCTTTTTCTTTTGCATAATTGACGCTAAAACAATTATTTTTGACAAATATAAAAAAATATAGATGCATTATATCCGCACCGTAATATTTGTTTTCACTTTACTGTTGTCTTCCGTAATCTCCAATGCACAATCTGCAGAGCTTACAAAACTAACCTCAACAATAAGCAGCGTGAAGATGCAGAGCCAACTCTCATTTCTATCGAATGACCTTACCAAGGGTAGAGCGAGTGGAACCCCGGGGAACCTTATTGTCTCTTCATTTTTGAGAGAGGAGTTCTCAAGGCTGGGTATGATTCCCTTTTACAGCACTACCTTTACTCAAAGTTTTACTATACCGGAGAGCTCTGTAATAGGGAGAAATATTATTGGAGTTATACCATCTCTATATTATACAGATCAATACATATTAATATCTGCCCATTACGACCATTTGGGAATAATTGGAGGTAATATTTACAACGGTGCAGATGATAACGCTTCCGGAGTAACAGCTCTTTTAACAATTGCAGATCTCTTTTCAAAGATGAGAGAGTTAAGGCAGGGGCCCAGAAAGAATATTATCTTTGCTCTGTTCGATGCCAAAGAGAGTAACCTGGAGGGCTCTAACCACTTCTCCAAAAATCTCCCTGTAAAATCTTCTAAAATAAGTCACTGTTTAAATATTGATCAGGTAGGGTGCACCTTCGCCCCTCCGGGAAAGAGTGATAACTACCTACTCTATGTAGCTGACTCTAAGATTAGGGGGGATATCAGAAAGAGGATGGACGATGTTAAGCGTCAGTACGGAATGGATATAGAGATTGACCACTCATTCTACAACAGCCCTGCATTCTATGAGATTTTTCTTAGAACTTCGGACCAGTACAACACTACAGCTGCAGGAATACCCTCTGTTATGTTTACATCCGGGATTCATATGCACACCTATAAGCCTACAGATGAGCACTATTTTATCAATTATCCGGTTCTAGCCGAGCGGACTAAGCTTCTGTTTTATCTTATTAACAGCCTTTTATAAAACCGGATAGTGTAGCCAAACTTTTTCCAGTATAGCTCCTGTCGCACTTAATAATATCTTCCGGCGTTCCGGCAAAAACCACCTCTCCTCCTCCATCTCCCCCTTCGGGACCCATATCTATTACCCAGTCTGCACACTTAACCACATCCATATTGTGCTCTATAACAATAACTGTATGACCTCTTGCAATGAGTGCATTAAAAGAGTCCATTAAACTCTTTATATCATTGAAATGTAGTCCTGTTGTAGGCTCATCAAAAATAAAGAGGATAGATTCGCTCCCACTCTCTTTACCCAGAAACGATGCCAGCTTCACTCTCTGACTCTCTCCCCCGCTAAGGGTACTGCTGCTCTGTCCGAGTTGCACATATGACAACCCCACATCCATAAGTGGCTTGAGCTTATGGGCAACTCTTAAAGAGGCTGCCTCTTTTTGCGACGAGAAGAACTCAACAGCCTCACCTACACTCATATTGAGAACATCGTTAATATTCTTCTCCTTGTACCTGACCTCCAGAATATCCTGTTTAAACCTTTTACCCCCGCACGATTCACAAACCATCTGAACATCGGCCATAAACTGCATCTCAATATTTATAACTCCCTCACCCTGGCACTCCGGGCATCTCCCTCCGTCAATATTAAAGGAGAAGTGAGAGTGTCCATATCTGTTTGCCTTTGCGTAGGGTTGGTCGGAGAACAATCGTCTTATCTCGTCATAAACTTTAAGATAGGTTGCAGGATTGGAACGGCTTGACTTACCAATGGGATTCTGGTCTATATACTCAACAGCTGTTATTTTGGAGATATCTCCGCACAACTCTTTGTGAAGAGCCGGTCTCTCTCCAAACTGATTAAGCCTTCTGTTTATTGCAGGAAATAGAATATCTCTCACCAGAGTAGATTTGCCGGATCCGCTCACCCCGGTAACCGCAGTGAGAACTCTTAAAGGAAACTTAACATCAATATCTTTAAGATTGTTTTCACAGGCACCCTTTATCTCAATATAGCTGCTCCACTGCCTCCTCGATACGGGAGTCTCTATCTTTTCAAATCCCCTGAGGTACTTTAATGTAAGACTTCTGCCACACTCACTCTCAGTTAGGGTGTCATCTATCTTCCCCTGGAATACCAACTCTCCGCCGAAATTTCCGGCATAAGGGCCGATATCTATGAGTTGGTCTGCAGCTCTCATTATCTCCTCGTCGTGCTCTACAATAAGCACACTGTTGCCCAGATCTCTGAGCTGTTTTAAAACAACAATCAGCCTCTGGGTATCTCTCGGATGGAGTCCGATGCTGGGCTCATCAAGTATATAGAGTGAACCTACCAGGCTGCTTCCCAAGGTGCTAACAAGATTTATTCTCTGACTCTCTCCTCCGCTGAGGGTGTTGGATGCTCTGTTAAGTGTGAGATAAGGAAGGCCTACAGATATCATACATCCCAATCTGTTTTTTAGCTCTTTAAGAGCTCTCTCCCCTATCTTCTGCTGGTATTTGTCCAGCTTAAGATTTGCAAGAAAGGTGTAGAGATCCTCTATGCTCATCTCCAAAAGATCGATAATGGTTTTACCTCCAATCTTAATGTAGAGCGCCTCCTTTCTCAATCTTTTACCTTTGCACTCGGGGCAAAGGGTCTTCCCGGAGTATCTGCTTAGCATAAAGCGAAACTGTATCTTGTATTTGTTCGAGTCAATGATTTTAAAGAATTCGTTTAGCCCGGTGAAGTAGCTGTTACCCTCCCAGAGAAGGTTTTTTTGCTCTGCAGTGAGGGAAAGATATGGTTTATGTATCGGAAAATCGAATTTATGAGAGTTAATAACCAGGTCATTAAGATAGTTTTTCATTGTCTCTCCCCTCCAGCAGGCAATCGCCTCCTGATAGATGCTCAGGCTGGGATCTGGTATAACCAGACTCTCGTCAATACCAACAATTTTGCCGTATCCCGAGCAGGCCGGGCACGCTCCAAGCGGGTTATTATAGCTGAACAGAAGCTCTGTAGGCTCCTCAAAAATTACTCCGTCTCTCTCAAAAAGGGCCGAAAAGGGTTTCAGCTTTAACTCTTTACCGGCTGCTATATAGATAGTCTCTCTCTCACTGTCTGCTCCCCTCTTTACGGAAAAAGCAGTTGAAATTGAATCAAAGAGCCTGTTCTCAACCTCTTCGCTATTCTCATTTATCACCCTGTCTACCAGCAGATATACTCCTGAGGAGGCATCTAAATCGCCGGAAGAGGCATTGAAATCTCCATTAAGTGCGCTCTCTATTCTGATTAACTCTCCTTTGTGGAACAGGCGAGTAAAACCCTCCTCTTTAAGTGCAAGCAGGTTTTCTGTACGAACATCTGTGCTCTCCCACCCGAATGGCGATAGTATGTATACCGTCTCTCCCTGTGGCAAGCTCTTTATGTAGTTGACAACATCTGCAACTGAATCTCTTTTCACCTCCTCTCCTGTAACCGGTGAGTAGGTTTTCCCGCTTTTAGTGAAGAGAAGCCTCAGATAGTCGTAAATCTCTGTACTTGTGCCCACTGTAGAGCGCGGGTTTCTGGTATTAACCTTCTGCTCTATTGCAATTGCGGGAGGGATGCCGGTAATCTCATCTACATCCGGTTTAGACATCCTTCCAAGAAATTGGCGTGCAAATGAGGATAGACTCTCCACAAATCGTCTTTGTCCCTCTGCAAAGAGAGTGTCAAAAGCAAGGCTGGACTTTCCGGAACCCGAGATGCCCGTTATTACGACCATCTTATCTCTTGGAATATCCAGATTTATGTTCTTAAGATTATTAAGCCTTGCTCCCTTAATCTTTATACTGTTCTCTTTAACGACTCTTTCCTGCATTCTTTTATTGTCCTAAATGGAGATTCTGCTCACAGATTTTACCCCCTTTAACTTTCTTAAATTAAATATCAATTTATCCAGCTGCTGGTTATTGGATACAGATACCTGCAACTTTGCCTCCAGCTTCCCTTTCAAATCTGTAATTGAAAAGTGACGCAAAGATATATTAAGCAGATTTATTATCTCCATAATTTGCTGCCCGGTTGCCTCATCTCCGTAACCGCTAATTCTGAGAGCTGTTTGAAAACTGTGCCCGGAAGAGCCCTCCCGCCACTTCACCTTCTGAATCCTGTAGGGGTAGTTATCGAATAGTCTGGAGGCGTTGGGGCACCCTATCCTATGTATCTTGATACCCTCTTTAATTGTTACAAAACCAAAAACCTCATCCCCTAAAATCGGGTTACAGCACTTTGCAAGTTTGAACCCTACATTGTTTACCTTTTCGTCAATAATGAGATAGTCCTGTGCTCCCATCCCCGGTTTTTCGGGCTTAACTGCTGCCGGAATGAATGGCTCTCGCTGCTCGGGAAGCCCCCCCTCTTTCTCCCTGGCCGTGAGAACTCCCTTAACCTGAGAGATATCTATCTCCTCTGTTGCCACTGCAACATAAAACTCCGCTGCAGTTTTGAATTTATAGTGTTTGAGAAGATATACAATAACCTCATCGTTGAACTCCAGTTTCCAGTTATTAACTCTTCTTTCGAGTAACTCTTTCCCCTCTTGTGCCCTCTTTCCTGCCTCCTCTTTGATTTTCTGTTTGATCTTTGCTCTGGCTTTAGATGAGACAACATAGTTGAGCCAGTCCAGAGATGGTTTCTGGTTTTTACTACTGGTAATCTCCACCACATCTCCGGTTTTAAGCCGATCCCTTATTGAGGCAGGTTTACCGTTCACTTTTGCTCCGGAACACTTGAGTCCTAAGTTAGAGTGAATATCAAATGCAAAATCCAGAACACACGACCCGGGAGAGAGTCGCCTGAGGTCGCCGTCGGGGGTGAAGACAAATATTTCGTTGATTGCAGAATCAAGATTATTAATTGAACTGCTTATGTTTCCGCTCTCAAGGAGTCTCTTGACACTACCCAGCCACGACGATAACCCCTGCCCGCTCTTAACCCCTTTGTAGGACCAGTGAGCTGCATACCCGCTCTCTGCAATCTCATCCATTCGTTTGGTTCGAATCTGGATCTCAATTATGTGTTTATCTTTTGTGATAACTGTGGTATGAAGCGACTCGTAACCGTTCTCCTTGGGAACTGTTATCCAGTCTCTGAGTCGGTTTGTATCCGGGCTATAGTTTTCTGTAACAATAGAGTAGACACTCCAGCATAGCTCCTTCTCCCGTTCCGGCGCAGAGTCAATAATAATCCTGATTGCAAAGATATCTGCAATACTCTCAAAAGAGATCTGTTGGGTCTGCATCTTCTTATGAATCGAATAGGCTGTCTTGGTCCTGCTCTTTAATGTATATTTTATACGCGCCCTCTTGAGCCCGGATTCTATAGGCTTTACAAAAAGATCGGTGAGCCTGCGCCGCTCCTGGTCAGATGCCTTGAGTTTATTGGTGATAAGTCTATAATTCTCAGGATCGGTATAGCGAAAAGAGAGATCCTCCATCTCGCTTTTAATGTTGTACAGACCAAGCTGATGAGCAAGGGGGGCGTAGAGCAGAAGTGTCTCGGTTGCCTTTTTGAGCTGCATAGATTTTGTGAACATCTCCAGGTTTCTCATAATCTCAAGCCTGTCTGCCAGCTTTATAAGGGTAACCCTTGGGTCTCTGGAGTAGCTCACAATAAGTTTCCTGTAGTTCTCTGCCTGCAGTCCGGTATCTTTGGGTTTAATCTGAGATATCCTGTTAAGGCTTTCGGCCATAGAGATAATCTCATCTGTAAAGAGCCTCCTGTACTCCTCCAGAGTGTTAGGATTTCGTCTGGTGGCCTCGTGAAGATATACCGCTGCAACAGAATCCGGCATAAGCCTCATCTCTGTAGCCACTATCTCCGAAACTGCAACCACGTGACTCATAAAGGGAGTACCGTCACCCCGTTTCTCCTCTGCTAAAGCTGTAACGGCAATCTGATACGACTCCTGCACCCACCTCTTTTCGTTTTCGGATGAAGATTGAAGAATCTTCTCCATTTTTTGTGAGAACATCTTTCTGATTTTTGAACTCTATTTTTTCTCCAGTAAATTTTTCAGAGCATTCATCTCGTCCCGGAACTTTGCAGCTCTTAAAAAGTCCAGCTCCTTTGCAGCACTCTCCATCTGCAGTTTTGCCGCCGTTATGGCCTCTTTGATCTGACCAGGATTGAATTTTGCCATAACCGGGTCTAAAAGCAACGGGTTCGGTACCTCCTCTTCAATACTATAATCCCTCACTCTGCCCATCGCATTTCTAACCTGTTTAACAATCTGTCTGGGTAATATGTTGTGCTCTTTGTTATAATCTTCCTGTTTTTTTCTTCTTCTGTTTGTCTCCTCAATAGTTATCCTCATAGATTTGGTTATTGTGTCTGCATACATAATAACTCTTCCGTCTATATTTCTGGCAGCTCTTCCGGCTGTTTGCGTAAGTGCTCTTGCAGATCTTAAAAAGCCCTCCTTATCTGCATCCAGAATAGCTACAAGCGATACCTGAGGAAGATCCAGCCCCTCCCTGAGCAGATTTACTCCAATGAGAACATCAAACCTTCCGGCCTGGAAATCTTCAAGAATCTCTACCCTCTCCAGAGTATCCACATCTGAGTGGATATAACGGCATCTGATCTCAATTTTTGAGAGATACTTATCCAACTCCTCTGCCATTCTCTTGGTAAGGGTGGTAACCAGAACCCTCTCATCCTTATCTGCCCGGATCCTTATCTCCTCAAGCAGATCGTCTATCTGATTCTTTGTCGGCCTAACCTCAATGGGAGGGTCAAGCAGGCCTGTGGGTCTTACCACCTGCTCCACAATGAGCCCTTCGCATATATTTAGTTCGTAATCTGCAGGGGTTGCGCTTACAAACACCCTCTGCCCGATAATGTTCTCAAACTCCTCAAATTTGAGAGGACGGTTATCTGCCGCGCTTGGAAGGCGAAACCCGTAGTCTATGAGAGTCTCTTTCCTGGAACGGTCTCCGCCGTACATTGCTCTCACCTGAGAGATTGTAACGTGGCTTTCGTCTATGAAGGTGATAAAGTCATCCGGGAAGTAATCTATCAGACAAAACGGCCTCATTCCGGGCTTTCTGCCGTCAAAATAGCGTGAATAGTTCTCTATCCCGGAACAGTATCCGATCTCTTTAATCATCTCCAGATCGAACTCCACCTTCTGTTTAAGGCGTTTTGCCTCAAGATGTTTACCTATCTCTACAAAGTAGTCGTGCTGACGGAGCATATCGTCCTGAATCTGGACAATGGCATTTTTCATCCGCTCCTTTGTGGTGACGAAGATATTGGCAGGGTATACAAAAACCTCTTTAAGCTCCTCAATGTGAGCTCCCGAAATTGGGTCAAACAACTCGATGCTCTCTACCTTATCTCCAAAGAAGATAACTCTCACAGCTGTATCTGAGTAGGCAGGATAGATATCCACGGTATCTCCCTTAACCCGGAAGACCCCCCTTTTAAACTCGTTCTCATTTCTGGAGTAGAGACTATCCACCAGAGAGTAGAGCAGCTTACTCCTCGAGACAATCTCTCCGGCACATATCTTTATTGTATTTGCGTGAAAATCTTCCGGATTCCCGATACCGTAGAGACACGATACACTTGAGATAACAATTACATCCCTTCTTCCGGAGAGCAGAGCACTCGAGGCAGATAGCCTCAGCTTCTCGATCTCATCATTAATGCTAAGATCCTTCTCTATGTATGTGTCCGTAACCGGCAGATATGCCTCAGGCTGGTAGTAGTCGTAATATGAGACAAAGTACTCCACGGCATTGTCGGGGAAAAAGGCTTTGAACTCACCATACAACTGAGCAGCAAGTGTCTTGTTATGGCTGAGAATAAGAGCAGGCCTCTGTATCTTCTCAATCACATTTGCCATTGTAAATGTCTTGCCGGAACCTGTTACACCAAGAAGCGTAACAGCATTTACCCCCTCATTTATATGTGCGGTAAGCTGCTCGATTGCCTCAGGCTGATCTCCTGTGGGCTTAAAATCTGAAGATAGTTTAAATCCCATTTAAGCTCTGCTCTCTAATTTATCTATTTCTCTTTTTTAACCAATTTTATGTAATCTTCTAAACCTTTGGCAACCCGAACCATCATCTCCCTACGGAAAGCAGGATCTGCAATCTTCTCCTCATCCGGAAGGGAGCTCATAAAGAGAGTCTCTACCAGTACAGTAGGAAATTCAATAGGAGAGTTGAGAGAGAAGTTGAAGTTTCCAACAAGTCCAAAATTAATAACATCCAGCTCCAGCAACCTTCTAAGAATCACCTCCGCCAAAGTTCTGTACTCGATATGTCTGTAATATGTGCTGGTACCCATAGGTTTAAGCGGATTACCACCTGCATTGCAGTGAATTGAGATCATCATATCTATGTTCTCTCTTTTGAAAATATCCAATCTCTCCTGCATTGCCACATCAATATCTTCGCTCCTGCTTAGTACAACCCTCGCCCCCCTCTTCTCAAGCTCCTCTTTTAGCATAAATACCATATCCAGATTCAGATCCTTCTCTTTAATCCCGGATGGGCTCACAGCACCCGAAGCAGATCCGCCGTGACCTGCATCAACCCCAAAGACCAAACCTTTGAGAGATGGTTTTGAAGAGTTTGCAATAGCTTCCGGGGTATGCTTAATTGTTATGTCAAGTGAGTTTCCAACATAGTCAACGGTGTAACCCCAACTGAACTTTTCTTTAAGTTTAATTATTACAGAGAATACATCGGAGGCTTTCTGCTGCAGATGAACATATTCAATTGATTTAAGATCCAGATACTGTGTTATCCAGTTTGAGTTACAAGCCGCTCCGTGAATATCTATTATCAATTTGTTAGGATCCAGCTCTCTGTGAATTGTGTATGGTTGCCTGTTTTCCAGAGAGACTCTCACTCTGTCTGCCTTTCCTGCATTAGAGACACTCCACGAACTTGTCAGTGAGTAGGGTGGCGCAACTCCAAATGCAACTTTTTCTGTGAATTGCTTGGGTATGAATGCATAACTGTTTTCCGACAACTTTACCTTATAAAGATTTTTAGTAGAATCTATGAGCTCCATCTTGATTCCCTCAGCTAAAAAATTTATCTTTGCACCGCCAAGACGATCTTCTCCCGCTCCATAATTGAGGTAGGCACCTTTTTTGGTTTTTACCACAAGTTTTGGGAAAAAAGTGATAGGATCTTCACGTGGCAAAAGAGGAACTTTTTTAAAGAAGACGGTAAAACTCTCCGACACATCTGTTGCACCAAGAGTGGCCCTGACAGTTATGGGATTGTCTCCCTCCCTGAGGATCAACTCTGTACCGAACGAGCCGGTAGAGTACTGTTTTACAGGCTGGTCATTGATATATATGTTTGAACCGGGTGCCGCTACTCCAACCACAAAGTGGTTAGATGTTGTAACTGTATCTGTCTTACCCCTTACAACTCTAAGGTTATTGTTGCTCTGGGAGTATGCAAAAGGCAGTAGAACAAGGGTTAACAAGATTGTTAACAGTAATTTCAGGTTAGTTTTCATGGCTTGATATTTGCTATTATTGGGTTGCTAATTTTTACAAATTTAGTTAAAAATTATGGGAAGTAATATTTACGAAAAATCGCTGTTTCCGGGTCTCTTTATAATGATCGGGCTCATCGCACTTGGCATTTTTATGAAGAGTGCAGTTATATCTTTAAAGTCTTACGATAGGGTTGTAAGCGTAAAAGGTCTGGCAGAGGTTGAGGTTCCTGCCAACAGAGTAATCTGGCCGGTTGTATATAAGGAGATTGGAAACGATCTTCCGGCCCTCTACAAAGCAATTAGTGAGAAGAATAAAATTATTACTGAGTACTTGATTGGTAAAGGTCTCCTGGAGAGTGAAATAACCGTATCTGCTCCCTCAATTATTGATATGAGTGCAGAGAGGTACCAGAGCCAGCCATCTTCATACAGATACAATATAACAAGCATTCTAACAGTTACTTCGGACAAGGTAGATCTTGTTATGAAGATTATTTCAAGCCAGTCGGAGCTGCTTCAAAAGGGAATTGCTCTTTTGGCCGGAGATTATCAATATCAGACACAATATATGTACACTCTTCTCAATGATATTAAACCATCTATGATTGAGGAGGCAACAAAGAGTGCCAGAGCATCTGCAGAGAAGTTTGCCACAGACTCAAACAGTAAACTTGGTAAAATAAAGAGGGCAAATCAGGGGCAGTTCACAATTACCGACAGAGATGCCAACACACCTCAGATTAAGGTTGTAAGGGTTGTGAGCACGGTAGACTATATGCTTCGTGACTAAATAGATAGAATTAAGAACTAACACAAAATATAAAAGCAATTATGGAAATTTGTAATGTACACGCCCGCGAAATTCTTGACTCACGCGGAAATCCGACAATTGAAGTTGATGTAGAACTCCTCTCCGGAGCATTCGGAAGAGCAGCAGTTCCTTCCGGTGCATCAACCGGAATCAATGAAGCCATTGAACTTAGAGATGGTGACAAATCCCGCTATATGGGTAAAGGGGTTCTCAATGCAGTTAAAAATGTAAATGAGGTTATAGCTCCCGCTATTATGGGAATGAGCGCACTTAACCAGGCACAGATAGATAAATACCTAATAGAGCTGGACGGAACCCCAACCAAATCAAATCTTGGTGCCAATGCTATTCTTGGAGTCTCTCTTGCCGTAGCGCGTGCTGCAGCAGACTATCTTCAGATACCTCTATACAGATATATAGGTGGTACTAACGCTGTTACCCTTCCTATTCCAATGATGAACATCATCAACGGTGGCTCTCACTCAGACGCTCCTATCGCTTTCCAGGAGTTTATGATTCGCCCTATTGGAGCACCAAGCTTCAAAGAGGCGTTAAGAATGGGTGCAGAGGTGTTTCACAATCTTAAGAAGATCTTCCACGACAGAGGATTAAGCACAGCAGTAGGTGACGAAGGTGGGTTTGCTCCTGCTCTTAACGGAACCGAAGATGCTCTCGATTCAATCATTGCAGCAATTAAAAAGGCAGGATATGAGCCTGGCAAAGATATTACCATTGCTCTTGACTGCGCAGCCAGTGAGTTCTATAAAGACGGAATCTACGACTACTCAAAATTTGAAGGCCCTAATGGTGCTAAAAGAGATGCAGCAGCTCAGGTAGAGTTCCTTAAATCACTTACAGAGAAGTACCCTATCGACTCTATCGAAGATGGAATGGATGAGCAGGACTGGGATGGTTGGAAACTTCTTACCGATGTTTTAGGCTCAAAAATCCAGCTGGTTGGAGACGATCTTTTTGTAACCAACGTTCAGTTCCTCAAAAAAGGTATCGAACTTGGCTGCACAAACTCTATCCTAATCAAAGTTAATCAGATTGGAACACTTACAGAGACCCTCAACGCTATTGAACTTGCACACCGCAACAAATTCACCTCTGTAACATCACACCGCTCAGGCGAAACCGAAGACTCAACAATTGCAGATATCGCAGTTGCAACCAACTCCGGCCAAATCAAGACAGGCTCACTGAGTCGCTCAGACCGTATGGCAAAATACAACCAACTTCTTCGTATAGAAGAGGAGCTTGGCGACCTGGCTCAGTACGGAAGAAAGTAATTTTCGCCTCTTCTTGAAAAAAATAGCATTAATCTGTGTCAGCAATCTTTTCCTTAGCTGACACAGATTTTTTTTAAATAAGTTAAGATTAACGGAAATTACTTATCAAAGGTTTAAAAATTGAAATCAATATAGTCAATACCCACAAAACTGTTTTTTTGACCGGAGTGGGAAGGTCCAAGGTTAATAAAGGTAAACTGGTTCTCACCTTTATTAAGTGTTTGTCTGCCAAAATCTACCTCTGTCACAAATTGGGTATCTGAACTACCATCAAAAGTATCCCCAAAGGGTTTCCCATTTAGTAAAATTCTGAATCTTCCAAAATTGGCCCCTTTAATAAAGCCAATCTTGATAGCCCCCTCTTTTAAATTCTCATTGGTATAAAACCTCACAACAAGGGTATCACCTGCAGATGCTCCGCTCCAGTTTACAAACGCTTTATTACTTGTATTAAAGCCCACAGATCTGTCAAAAGAGACTCTTCCCGCACTCCGGTAGTGAAAATCGAGCTGGTCAAACTCTGACCGCCCCTCTCTTACAATTGCCGGGACCAACTCCAGTCTATCGGTTACAACCTTTTTTGTAGCACCCTCCTCTCCACTTAACAAAGAACCGGTAGGGTCGGTAAATTCTCGTGATGAGTATTTTTTGTAAAGGATATGATCCGGGAGCTGATAGTAAAAGGTGACCGGAGAGTAGTTAAGAATTGCATCTGTCCAGCTCCACACCTCCATATTCAATACAAGGCTCTCTTTGAATGGTATTTTATCGAGAGATCGGTACCGTAGATTAACCGTATAGCCCGCCTCCAGATTACCGCTGCCATCGGGCTGGGAGATAAATGGGTGATCTGTAAATTTTTCCGGCCTGCACCAGGCGTATCCATAGTAATCTTCTGTTCCTGTACCAAAGTGTGAAGGGAAACTCTCACCATCTACATATATCTTCTCATCTCCCTCTCCCCACCAGGCGTAGGCACTGTTAAAGAGAGTAAGAGCGTCGCCAACATAGATGCCTTTACCCTTTAATGTAACATAGTTAATATCAAATGCCCCCTCACCAAGATCTGCATTGCTCTTTACCCCTCCTGCATCAAGGCGGTGGTACTCTCTCCACGAGGCTCCAAAGTGCATACTTCTATCATTCCACTTCCACTCAATCTTAGAGATCTCCAGTATCATTTTAACAGGGAAACCGGCAAGGTTGCGTATAGTAACATCTGCACCCTCACGAAAAGGCATAACCCAAAGAGAGGTCATCGACCCATCTTCACTCACCTGAGTAAAAAATGTTCTGTGGGGAGAGATCTTATATCCGGTTCCAAAAAAATCACCAACAGGGCTCCAAACCCTTTTAACTCCGTCAAACGATATCTCAAGCACTACAGATCTTAACGCTTGATTTAAATTGAAATCTTCACTCCCGGGATTCTCAACTTTTATAGATATCTGTCCGATTGCCCCCTCTCCGGGAAGAGATTCAGAATAACACTCTCCTCTTTCAAGTACTTTGCTTTTGCTCAAACCCGCAGTAAAAACCTGCCTCTCTACTGCTCCTGCCAATTTTTGTGCAACGCTTTTTATCTGCTCTGAGTTCTTTTTGAGCACCTTATCACAAAAACTCTCCACCTTTGTTCCGGCAGGATACTCTCTGTAATTGATATTGTAGTAGACATTCTCGCCTCCAAAACCGGCATTCTCCTCCTTTACAAACTCACTCTCATAAGTTATCTTACAGTTTAGAGAGTATGGTATTGGCAGATACAAATTGTGCCCTCGTCTGTCATATCTGTAACTTTTAGATACAGAAGAAGATAAAGGATCGGGTGCAAGTTTACCTCCGCTTATCAGTTCAAAAGGGCTGCCTTGTACAGCAGGAATCTCAGATCCGTCAATATATATCCTCATTACCCCCTCGCCGGGGTGAATTCCGGCAAAAGTCATCCAGAACCTTACAACAGCACCCGCTCCCCGGTGATCAAAGAGTACAAACTCCCGTCTACCCTCTCTTTTCTCCACTCTTAAGAAATTTGAGAGGTCGAAATTGGCAAACCACCCCGGTTCACCCGCAGCAATACTCATCCTGTCATAACTGCTAAACTGCAGCAACTTAAACTCAGGAGAAGGAAACTTTGCCAAAGACTCTGCCGAGACCATCTCCTTTAAAAGAGACTCCATAGTTACCTGACATCTGCCGTATAAAGTCACAAGAGATAGAATAGATAAAAATAAAACTCTTTTCATAATTTACTGACTGTTAGGCGTTATTACACTTACCCCTCTAAAATTCTTATTAAATCATCATTTATATAGAATACCTCTACACCATCTTTACTAGGTCTAAGAATTTGATGATTTACCAGTTCATTCATATATTTCGTCATTGTCGTCCTTGAGGTTTTCCCAATAATTTTTCCAATTAAACTAGGCTTAATGTATGGTTGACTGAATATTGCTTCGTTTACCTCCTTGCTATACCATTTTATCTTACCTTTCGCATATTCAAGAGTTGAATCCATCTGCGATAATATCTCATTTATCCTATTATTCGTCAGTAAAGAGGTCTTTTCTGTTGCCTCTAACATAAATTCAATCCAAGATTCCCAGGAATTTCGTTGAGTTACTGCTCCTAATTTGAAATAATAATCCTCTTTGTTTAAAATTATAAACTTTGACATATATAGAACCGGTTGACTCAATAATCCTTTACTGAATAGATATAAAAGATTCAGTATCCTTCCTGTTCGACCATTCCCATCTTGAAATGGGTGGATTGCTTCAAACTGATAATGTGCTATACACATTTTCAATAATGGGTCTATTGGATATATTTCATCATTATTCAAATATTCGACCAAATTATCCATTAACGATTCTACCAAACCTTCTCCTCTTGGAGGAGTGTAGATGATCTCGCCAGAACGAAATTCACTTTCACCCCTTTTTATTACAACTTGTGCTTGTGGAGGTCTATAACCTGTTGTCGTCTCTTTTATCTGGTTAAAAATTTGTTTAATCAAATTAGTATCTATCTTTCGATTTATCTTCAACTCTTTATAGCCGGTCCAAAGAGCTTCTCTGTATTTTAACACCTCTTTTGTTGACGGATTTATATTTGATTCTCTATTTGTGTCTGATATTGCTTTATAAAGCTCATCTTCTGTTGTAAAAATATTTTCAATTTCTGATGAAGCTTTAGCTTCTTGTAAAGCCAATGTATTTATTAGCATTAGCGGATTTGGCAGTCGATTTAGATTTCCATTTACAGTTGCCAAAGCTCTCGATGCAGATACTAATCGCTTTAAAATAAGAGGATTGTCTTCGATATCCTTATTTGGCGGCAATAATGGTAAATTATTGTATGGCTTTTGTCTATCAAATTTTTGTATTTCCATATACGTTCAATATATTCAATTTTATGAACACAATGCAAATATATGTTCATTTTTTTAAATTACAGTAATTAATGTCCATTTTCCATGAATTATTGGACATCCCTATATTTGTTCCCAAATAAAGCTTCAACCTTATACAATAACAAAATAACATTCACGCATAACACAATTTACATAGAACCACTTGGATTATCCCGGCATTTTAAGCATAAAAATTTGCCCTAGCTCTAAACCATATTACCAAAGGTCAGGTCTTACAATACCCCAGTTGGCGATATCCTTATATTTCTTATCCCTCTTTACAGACTTATAAGCTTTATAGTACACACCAATATCATTGTTCAATTTCCAATTATTTCGATTATTCGTCTCAAGCCAAGCATTAAAATCAGGTTCATCCTGAAAATTTGGATCAATAATAGGAACATTAGATGGCATAATTAAATATTCCAGATAATCATCCACAAAAACCAACGCATAAAGCAAGAATCCATCTAATTTAGAAATTGAAACAAATTGTATATCAGATTTGTTTCCACTATCAACAGCAACTAAGTCCTCCTTTTTTTTTTGACTATCTGAGTTAGCCATAAAAACAAATAGGCTTTCTTCTTCCTCTTTCTTTAATGTTGTATCTTTTTTAATTATCATAAACGCTATAAGAGGAAAATCTCCGTAGTCTTTCTTGGATGCTTTTAAATAAACTTTTTTACTCATCTTCAATGGTATTATATATGTACCACCGGATTTTGATTTTCTTAATTTATCCCACTTAGGAGTAACCTTGACATCATTCAATATATTAAACTTATAAGGTTTATTGAAAGATGGAAGTTTTATTTTATGATGTGAGTAAAGTAGCTGTTTGTCAGGTGTTTTTTGTGTCATATCTTTTCCCGGGAATAATGGTTTTGAACAGCACATTGTAGATATTAACAATAAAAAAAAACCAAAAAAAGATATTAATTGTTTTTTCTTGAACATAAACTAAAATATTATTATATGCAAACCTATTTAAACCGGCGTGTTATTTAAATCATAAATCAGAGAATAATAACTACTCTATTCAAGTACAGGTAAGCTCTCTGTTATACAAACATATAAATTTTCTAAGAATAATGTATATAATACGCTGTAATAATGATGAATAAATATGAATAATTATGTAACCGAGACGAAATCCATTTTTTCTCAGCAGGAAAGCCAATCTTCCGCGGGCTGTTAAATACCCCCCTCTGCACCTCACCTTTTTACAAAAGAATTCACACAGCAGGAACACAATTCTCTCCACGGGCTGTATAATAAAAACCCTTCGCAGCAATAGGGCACACTCAGCCGGAAGGAGCGAACTTGTGAGCGGATGAGGATGGACGTGCCCGATGTGCGAAGGGTTTTTATAAGCCCGTAACGTGCAAGGGATGTGTTCCTGTTGTGTGAATTTCGACAACGATGAGGATGGACGTGCCCGATGTGCGAAGGGTTTTTTTAAGCCCGTAACGTGCAAGGGATGTGTTCCTGTTGTGAGAATGACAGGCAGAATACACTTTAGGAGAGTTTAAAAGAGCCAAAAAATTCCTATTTTTGAGATATTAATCCAACTATTATGAAGTTAGCACCTATAAGAAACACAATTTTAAAAATCTTTATATCTGCATTAATTATATTAAGTGCAAATCAAAGAGTTACAGCACAACAACAGGATAAATACCTCACCTGGTACGAGATAAACGGGTATAATAAGACCCCTCGCTACCTGCAGACTGTGGAGTACTGTAAACTGCTTGCCCAAAATTCTAAAATGGTTACCTACACATCTATAGGCACATCCCCCCAGGGCAGGGAGATTCCGTTACTTATTCTGGACAGGGATGGTTTAACAGACCCTCAGCAGATTAGGGCAAAAGGTAGAGTTGTGATGCTGGTGGAGGCTGCAATCCACGCCGGGGAGCCGGACGGGAAAGATGCCGGGTTGATGCTCATAAGGGATATTGCTATAAATAAGATGTCCCCGGAAATTCTTAACTGTGTTTCGCTTCTTTTTATTCCAATTATAAATGTAGATGGCCACGAAGATTTCGGATCTCACTACAGGATAAACCAGAACGGCCCCGTTGAAGTTGGAGCAAGATTTACAGCCCAAAGGTTTAATATGAACCGCGACTTTATAAAGGCAGATGCACCCGAAACAAGAGCCCTTCTTAAACTCTACTCAAGGTGGATGCCGGAGCTATTTATAGATATTCACGTAACCAACGGTGCAGATTTTCAGTATGTAACAACTTACGGGCTGGATCACTGCGGGTTCCTTGCACCGGATCTCTTCAAGTGGACAAAAGAGCTCTTCGAAAAGGAGCTAAATGCCAAAATGGAATCAAAAGGTTACCCTATCTTTCCATACTTTGAATTCAACAGCTACACAAACCCCGGAGCAGGAGTACTTCCGGATAACTTTCCACCGCAATACTCAAACGGCTATGCATCTGCAAACAACAGAATCGGGATGCTGATAGAGAATCACATCTACAAACCATACAAAGAGAGGGTAACATCAGCCTATCTTATGATAAAACACTCTATGGAGATATTAGGTGCAAATGCAGCTTCACTTAAATCAGCTGTTGCCCTGTCCGACAAATTTGTCTCATCGGCAAAGTTCCGTGCTGACTCACTTCCGCTGATGTTTAAACACGACCGTAAAGAGAGTATCGAGGTGGACTTTCTCGGCTGGAGAGAGAAAACGGTCATAAGTGACCTCTCGGGTGCAAAGTGGAGCTACTCAGACCGATCTGCACCTGTTACCCTTAAGATGCCGTTTTTTATCTCATACTCTAAAGAGCTCCAGATTAAACTTCCGGAGGCATACCTTATACCGCAGGAGCATATCTCAACAATTGAGCTACTGGATATTCACGGAGTTAAATATGAAAAACTCCCCGAAGATGCTCTGCTTGAAGTTGAGACATACCGTTTTGTCAACCCCAAATGGTCACAGTTCCCTTATGAAGGGAGGGTAACCCTTGAAAGTGATTACACAACCCAAAAAGAGGTTGTCAAGTATAACAAAGGCGACATCATTGTATATACCAACCAACCCAAAATAAAGATAGTAGCTCACCTTCTGGAACCAAAATCTCCCACATCACTGGTTTACTGGGGGTTCTATAACCTCTATGCAAGACCTGCCACAGAGTTCTGGATTCGCCTCAACTATATGGAGGTTAAAGGGAGAGAGATGCTTGAAAAGGATCCGGAACTCAGAAAAGAGTTCGAACAAAAAATTGAGTCAGACTCAACATTTGCAAAAAACCCTGAGGCAATTCTCCAGTTCTTTATGCAGAAGGTGAGGCAAAATGTAGAGCCAAATGCAAATCGCTATCCGGTATCGAAGCTCTTTTTGCTATAGCCCTCCTATGAAAACTGCAAACTGGAACCCCTGGCACGGGTGCAAAAAAATTAGCGAAGGGTGCAGGTACTGTTATGTTTACAGGCAGGACAGCAGATACAACCCCGAAATTCAGAGCAGTGAAGTCCGTAAAACATCTTCATTTGAACTTCCTTTAAAGAGAAAGAGAGATAAAAGTTTTAAGCTGGAGAGCGAGACTTTGGTTTTCACCTGTTTTACATCCGATTTCTTTGTAGACGAGGCAGATGATTGGCGCACAGAGGCGTGGAAGATAATAAAAGAGAGGAGCGATCTTATCTTTTACATCTTTACCAAACGAATTGACCGTTTCAATGTCTCCCTGCCACCCGACTGGGGAGATGGTTATGAAAATGTTATTATAGGATGCACAATTGAGAATCAACAGAGGGCAAACTACAGGATACCGATATTCCGGGAACTTCCCATCAGACACAAAACTATTATATGCGCACCACTGCTGGAAAGAGTAGAGCTGAGAGAGTGGCTTGACAAATCAATAGAAGAGGTTGCCGCGAGCGGAGAGTCCGGGAATGAGGCGCGCATTTGCGATTACGAATGGGTGCTGGATATAAGAGAGCAGTGCATAGAGGCAGATATCCCCTTCTGCTTTCACCAAACAGGTGCACGATTCCTTAAAAACGGCAAACTATACAGAATCAACAGAAAATTCCAGATAAGCCAAGCCAAAAAAGCCGGAATTGACTATAGGATAAATCATCCCGGATAATAAGATCAGATTAGGTCTGCCACAACAAAGGCGGCAAAGAGCACAGATGCTATACCGTTAAGGGTGAAAAAAGCTG